>Ga0208135_100005_pt1 | contig 234495 bp, 226 predicted proteins | sample AntDeeMetag02WF5_FD_184757 | JGI IMG/M metagenome (GOLD analysis project Ga0208135, IMG submission 184757) | Saline lake microbial communities from Deep Lake, Antarctica - Antarctic Deep Lake Metagenome 02WF5 (SPAdes) (version 2) | ecosystem: Environmental > Aquatic > Non-marine Saline and...
CCTCGAACAGAACTTTTGCCGCCGTGTACGCGTGCTTGACGAAGTTAGGCATGAAGAACTGGACGTACTCGTCGCCCGCGTCCTGCGGGGTGTACCAGCCCGCGATCGTGACTGCGAGGACCGTGGGGATTTCCGCAGCCACACACGCTTCGGCCAGTGAGATCGCTGCAGCGTCCGTATACGTCTGGCCGGTAATTGCGTCGACATCGTTTGCGATGGCCGTATCGAACTGTTGTTGTTGTTTACTTACTTGTCCACCGTTCGTCCGGAGGTTCGTGCTGTATCCGAGCACGTCGCAGGCCTCTTCGTAGCCATTCTCCCATGAGAGCCAGTAGGAGTTTTCGAGACTCGCAACGGATCCCATTGATGCACGCTGGCCGCTTGCGCCCGATCCCATCTCGCCGTCCGTGTTTCCGTCGTCCTCGGTACAGCCGGCGAGGGAACCGAGTCCGAGCGCCGCGGTCCCGGCGGCGGTTCCCTTGACAAACTGCCGTCTGCTCTGGTCGGTGGTATCTCGTGCCATGAGTGGTCTATCCCTACGTAATCCAGTCTGGTATAAATAATTATGGATTTTATTGGCACATCCAACAGAATCCGTGTGACTTCAGAGGTAGTCTAATGGTTCGTCTTCCAGCCGTGATGGCCTCGGTCAGCGCGCTCGCGGAACTGTGAGACGATTTCTTGAGCCACTTCTTCGGCTTGGTCGTCAGAGTTGATTGCGTCGGGTGTCTCTTCGATCAAGTGTGTATAGATAGCGAACTCCGCCTCGTCCATTCCCTGTTCCTCGGCTCCCTTCTCTACGCCGAGAACGTTTTTTCAACTGATTTCAGCGCCGCTACAGCGTTGGGGTCACTGATTTCGTCACCTTGCCAGCGCTCTACTAAATTAGTCACACGCTCACTCAAGCGTTTGTAGCGTGGGTTCTGGTTCTCCCGAGGGTGAAGATGTTCGCGGGTCGCGTGGGCAATCTATGAGGCCTTCACGCCCGGATTATCCAGTTCCTCTACGCCTTCGAGGTACCCTTCACCGAGTTTGTAAGTGGGAAAAATCGTCTTTGATTTCGGTGATTTCCGAATGCTTCGCAATAATGTCTCGCGTCTTCTCACGCATGTCGTCTTCGGGTCTTCGTCGCCCCCAGTTGTGCGCTTGAACGCGACGTGAATCTTGCTTAACCATTTGTAGAGGTGCTTGTCAACAACGCAGGTATCAACCGCGTGGAGGGGGCGGTCATTGAAGCTTCTGAGGAGGACTGGGATGACGTAATTGACATCAATCTAAAAGGTGTGTTTCTGGTTTCAAAATATGTCCTGCCGCTGATGTCGGCGGGCGGTGCAGTCGTGAATATGGGGTCTATTTCCTCGAAACGAGCTCTGGAGGGCAACGTAGCCTATGTGGCCTCGAAAGGCGGAGTCCTCCAACTCACGAAAGCGGTGGCACTGGACCACGTCGGTGATGATATTCGGGTTAACTGCATCTGTCCAGGGTTTATTGAAACCCCACTCAGCTCTGAGCGCCTTGAAGAGGGGGCCGACGAAGATCTTCAGTACCCTATGGCGCGGGAGCTAGATCGGATCGGCCAGCCCGAGGATGTCGCTGCGGCCGCGCTGCACCCGGCGTCTGACGAGGCGGCCTACACCACTGGCGCAGCCCTCTCGGTTGACGGGGGCTGGGCTATGGAGTGAACGCGTCAGCAGACGGATAGAATGAACCGCTAGATACGATGTAGTTTTTACACTACCGTGGTCGGAACGCTGGTCTAAAGAGCCGCTCAGATCATAATGCGGGACCGGAACTCCGGCCGGCCTGCCACCCTGAGATCGATTTTGAACACTGCTCCCGCACCGGAGCTCTCCTGTTCTTTCGAGTTTTTCCCGGCTTCCCCGGGACCCAGTGCGGTAGTCACAAACGCTGTCCTGTACCCGTCTCCACCGAAAGTAAGGCTTGACACCTTCCGCGCCGGGAACTCGACACGTTCCATCTCGGTCCCATCGGTGTCGTAATGAACAAGATACCCGCCGTTCCACCGAGCGGACCAAACGGTATCGTCTTCGGCGACGGTCATCCCGTCGGGGAATCCCCCCTTCCTGCGCAAGTGATCATTTCGGAGCCACCAGTTCGTGAGGTCCTGTCCGGAGTCAGCTATCGTTCTCAAGCTACTCCTGATTGCCGAACATTCGCTCGTGGCTGTGAGAATAGATTTCGAGCAGATTCCCCCACGGGTCCTTACAGTAGGTCAATGTGTATTCGTCCTGGTCCTCCCAGAGCGTCCACACTGTCGTATGATGCTCACCACCTTGAGCGTCGATACGCTCTGCCAGCCCTTCCACGTCCGGGTCGATAACACACATATGAAAGTATCCCTGTTCTTTCGGATTCGGCTCTCGCCGCTCTTCAGTGGTCTCCTCGAATTCGAACAGTTCGACGCCGATTTGGTTCCCGGTCGCGAGATGGGCGAGTTTCATCTCTTCGAGGTCACCGAGGAACTCCGCCGCCTGGCGTCCTCCGTGACCGTCGTTTCCGACAACTGTGTCGGGGCCTCTAATGAGTGTAAAACCGAGGACGGACTGGTACCACTCGATTGCCTCGTCGATATCTGGAACGGTGACACCGACGTGGGCGAGACCACGCGGATATGGTTTGTCTTCCATCTGGTCTCATAGATTGACGAGTGGTGATGTTATTGTTTCGGTCACGAACGGTATGGGTGGTTTTAGAACGTCACACCCACGGGTTCGAGTCGACCTTCTCTTCGTCGTCGGGATGAACCACTCGAACTTCGTCTTCAATACTGTCGATACGACCGATGTCTTCCGCATCGAGGTCGAGTTCGAGCGATTCGTAGTTGTTCTGAATATGATTACCGCTCGCCTTCGGAATCGGGACAACGTTCCTTTCCATGAGCCACGCGAGACTCACTTGTGCTTCGTTAGCACCGTGTTTCTCAGCCACCTTCGTTACTTCTGGGACGTCAAACACTTTCCCCTGCGCCAGCGGCGCATATCCGACGAGAGTTATGTCGTGTTGGGCAGCGTATGATTGGAGTTCCTCTTGCTGAAGCAACGGATGCATTTCTACTTGATTCGCCAGAATCGGATTCTCCGTCAGCCCCATGGCCTCGTCCAGTAGTTCCGGGGTGAAGTTACTCACGCCGATATGGCGGATTGTACCCTCGTCGACCAACTGGTCGAAGGCAGCGAGGGTGTCTACTGGATCGTACGCATTCGTCGGCCAGTGAATGTAGTGTATGTCGATCGTATCGACGTTGAGGCGATCTAGACTCTCCTCTGTCGACCGGATAACGTCCTTACCAGCGAGGTTGTCTGGAAGGACCTTGCTTTCGAGGACGATTTCTTCACGATCGACTGGGCTGTCACTGAGAGCCCGACCGACGACATCTTCGTTATCGTACCACTCGGCCGTGTCGATCAGGCGATATCCGATATCGATGGCGTCGACGATTTCCGAAGGTTCGGATATATCGTATGTTCCGAATCCGATCGGTGGCAGCTGCTTTCCTTGCAGCGTCGTGTGAGACGTTACCGACTATTATACAAATTTCCATCCAGCTCGACTCTCGGGATTGGTAGTGTTTATTCTCGTCAATTACCGGTGATCACCGATACCGGTCTGGCGATCGCCAGTAACCAGTGAGAATAAACACTATGAGGGTAGACCTGTAGATTGAAGAGACCTCGTACCGACTGTTTGTATTCGATTTGGCGGCTGATCCATGGAACAGTCCCTAAAACCTGATCTCCTCATACTGTGAAACTATCCCTCGTCAAAACAAACGGAGAGCCAAATCACCCTGATAGTCATCAATCTTTAATTGTACTCCATCACCTACCAAACAGATATACGTGTTGCACAATGGCATGAACAAGAAGACGTTCGTATAAACGACGTAGTGGAACCAGTGATGGATGTAGACGAGATTCGTATCGATGTCGAGGCCGCAGGCATCTGTGGGACCGACCTTCACGAGTACACTGATGGACCATCTTTCGTTCCGGTTCCCGAAGACCCCCATCCGTTGACTGGGATCACACCACCAGTCACACTCGGCCACGAGTTCAGTGGAGTCGTTACCGACGTCGGTGCGGATGTCAGCGAGTTCGAAGCTGGTGATCCGGTTACGGTTAATCCAGCGGTCGTCTGCAACGACTGTCGCTACTGTAACGAAGGCGACCCCAATCTCTGTGAATCGGTGGCCAATATCGGACTGGCAACCAAGAGCGGTGGCTTCGCCGAGACAGCGATCGTTCCTGCACAGAACACAATCAAACTCCCCTCGGATATTCCGGTCGAAGTCGGAGCACTCGTCGAACCGTACGCCGTAGGCTTACACGCCACCCGGCGGTCAGCCGTCAACACTGGGGATTCCGTGGCTGTCTTCGGCTGTGGTCCGATCGGCCTCACGATTATCGACGTGTTGGGCGCTATGGGTACCGACCAGATTTTCGTCTCTGAGCCTCACGCTGGTCGGCGTAAACGTGCCAAAGAACTGGGTGCCGACGTCACACTTGACCCGATTGCGGATGATGCCGTAGAACGAATCAGAGACGCTACGAACGGCGGCGTCGACGTCTCCTTCGAGGCTGCGGGAATCGAACCGACCTACCGAGCGGCCATCGAGAGCGTCAAACGTGGAGGACAGATCCTGACAGTCGGGATCTCTGAACATCCTGTCGGCGTCATTCCAAAAGACGTCACCGTCCGGGAGCGCTCGATCGTCGGCTCGAACGGATACACCAGCGGCCCGCTCGCCCACAGAGAGTTCGATATGGTAGCGGCGATGGTGTCCGAGGGCCTTCTCGATCCCGAATCGCTAATCACGTCCCGAATCTCACTCGAAGATATCGTCGAACGCGGGTTCGAACCCTTACTCGACGGCGAGAGCGACGACGTCAAAATCCTCATTCAGCCGTAATCACTCGATCGATGATCAAAAACCGCTTGCGGTGACAACTGAGGAAGGTGCTGCTTCCGCCCGATCCAACTATTCGAGAAAACCGCTAGCCAGCGTACGAACGGGGTGGTCATCGTCGGTACCGTGACCAGACTACAGCACCGATTACGCGACGTTCGGGGCTGGATCGGATAGTTAATTATAAACCACAGGATATCCCTTGTCTTCTCGTACTATGCGAGAAAGGTTCGAAGACAAATCGGTACTGATTACAGGCGCATCATCGGGGAACGGCCGCGCGATGGCAAAGAAATTCGCCGCAGAGGGTGGGAATATCGTCGTTGCAGATATTCGGGAAGACCCACGACAGGGTGGACAACCGACACACGAACTCGTAGAAGACGAGTACGGGGCAAACGCCCTGTTTATCGAGACAGACATCTCTGATCGGGAAGCGTTTCGGGATACGATCGATCAGGTCGTAGAGGAGTTCGGTACACTCGACATTCTCGTCAACAACGCAGGTGTCTGGCCGGGTCCGCAGCCAATCGACGAGGTCGACGAAGACGAGTTCGCCCGCGTCATGAATATCAATACGAAGGGGACCTTTTTCGGCTGCCAGGCCGCTGTCGATATCATGGCCAACCAGGAGGAGGGCGGAGCCATCGTGAATATCTCCTCGCTTGCGGGGCTGTTCGGGTTCGACGACTCGGCACTGTACTGCACGTCGAAAGGCGGCATCACTAACCTCACGCGAGAACTCGCCCTCGAGTTCGGTCCGGACGGTGTTCGGGTCAACGCCGTAAACCCCGGCGTCATCGAGACGGCGATGACCTACGAGGACGGTGGCGGCCCCGGCGACGCCAAGGAGCGAATCCCGCTCCGAGCTCTCGGTCAACCCGAGGAAGTCGCCGACGCCGTTCTCTTCCTCGCCAGTGATGAAGCAACCCACGTTACCGGCGTTAACCTGGAAGTCGATGGGGGACTCGCAGCCAACGGCTACTAATACACACCTTGAAAAAATAGAATTGAGCGGATTTTTGCTGATCAGGTATGCTTATTCGTCTTCATTCACCTCATCGAGGGGCGCTACGGTCAATTTACTCACGTCGTGCTGAGGCGAGCGTCCAACATCTTCCGCAACCGCGTGACCAGATGGTCGATACCGCTTCTTTCCCACCGGTGTCGATAGGACCGTCAACGTTTCACTCTGATCGGTGAGTCCTCAAAAGATATCGGGTTGCGATCCGGTCTACAGGTCTTTGAAGGCAACGGTCCGACAGAACGCGGCTTCGCCGTTGTCCCATTTCCAGGGGAACGAACCGATCATGACGCGCTCGTTGAGGATTTCCGGGTTATCGATATCGCCACCAAGGTTCTCGACCATCATGAGATTCTCCGACAGCGAGTTCTTGTGGACGTAGAGCCATTCGTCGTCGGGGAGCAGTTCTTCGATCGGTTCACCGAGTTTCTCTTCCATCTCGCCGGGCAGATCGAGATCCTGGCGGTAGTTACGGATCGCGGTGTTGAGCGGGTGTTCGATCGCGGGCGTGTCGTTGCCGACCCACGGGAAGTCCATCTCGACCCACCAGTCGGTGAACTCCTTGTGTGGGCCGGGGTGCTTGGCGAAGTAGGTCAGCTCGTTGGCCTTCTCACCGGTCTGGAAGTACTCCTTCCAACCAGTATGAAGCACGAGAATATCGCCTTCTTTGATTTCTAGACCTGCCTCGTCGGCGGCCTCCTTGCAGTGTTCAGGTTTGATGATGTCGTACTCGCCGACCTTGTCGGAGATATCCAGGACAAGGCCGGTACCGAAGAGCCGATCCATCGGAATCTCGGAGATATCCCAGCCTTCTGGATCGAAGTGCAGCGGTGCGTCGATGTGGGTCCCGATGTGGATCGCTGTGTTGATCTTCAGGGAGTGGTTGACGTCTTTGCTGAACCGGTGGACTGCGGATACTTCCGGGTCGTCAAAGTACGGCCACGGCCAAGTGTTGGCGCCCCACGGCTGATTGAGGTCAAATAGTTCGACCATAGTAGATAGTCCAAGGCAGAATATAATAAATTTCCGGAACTGACTCGGATACCGCTCGAAAGATATGGTGTTCTCATAGGCAGAAGGATATCGGGACTCTCGTCAGTCGGCACCAGAAACAATAGGACTGTGGAACCAGTTATCCCTCACCGGCCCACTGTAAAAACTAGATGTCAAACAGCACATCATTCGATGGTGGCGCTTCGTAGGATCGTGCTGAGAGATGCCCCCCGCAAGAGGGGAGCGACCTCAGAGCGTTGCCCTGATCGACTCGACGACGTCATCGCTGTTCGGAATTACCTCCTGCTCGAGCGGCGGACTGAACGGGATCGGCACGTCCGGCACGCCGACGCGCTCGATCGGTGCATCCAGTCGCCAGAACGCCTCCTCGTTGATCTGGGAGACGATCTCGCTCTGAGCGCCACACATCAGCGGAGTCTCGTCGACGACGACCGCCCGTCCCGTCTTTTCGACGCTTTCGGCGATGGTGTCGATGTCCAACGGATCCATCGTTCGAGGACTGATGATCTCGACAGAGACGTCACCGGAAAGCGTTTCAGCGGCGTCCAGAGCCTCGTACAGCATCGCCTGCGTGGCGACGACCGTGATGTCTTCGCCCTCCTGAACGATCTCCGCCTCGCCCAGCGGAATCGTGTACTCTTCGGTCGGCACCTCGCCTTTCTTGTTGAACACTTTGGCGTGCTCGAAGAAGAACACCGGGTCGTCATGTCGGATTGCACTCTTGAGTAGTCCCTTCGCGTCGTACGGCGTCGATGCACAGACGACGCGTATTCCCGAAAGATGCATCGCCAGCGCGTGCAACGTCTTCGAGTGCTGTGCGGCGGCGGAGAACCCACCTCCGTCGACCGCTCGGATCGTGATTGGAAGATTGAGTTTCCCGCCGAACATGTACCGCATCAGCGCGACGTTGTTCATGATCTGGTCGAAGGCGATCCCCATGAAGTCCGAGTACATGATCTCGACGACCGGGCGCATCCCTGCTGCGGCCGCGCCCAGCCCGGTCCCGACGATCGCCGCCTCGCTGATCGGCGTATCCCGGACCCGTGCAGGACCGTACTCCTCAAGCAGTCCTTCAGAGACGCTAAAACTCCCGCCACGGTCGGCGACGTCAATCCCCTGCAAAAAAACGTCCTCGTCGCGGGCCATCTCCTCGTGCATCGCCTGTCTGAGCGCTTCGGTAACACTGATTTCTTCGGTCTTACCTGTCACTTCTGGGGTCGGTATCGTTGCCATCTTAGATCTCCTCCGCGTAAAGGCCTTCGTAGGCTTCATGTGGTTCGGGAAGCGGCGAGTCGCGAGCGAACTCGACGGCTTCCTCGAGCTCGTCATCGATCTCGTCGGTCATCTCCTCGTACTCGTCGTCGGTGAGCACTCCCTCATCGATGAGTTCGTCGCGATACGTCTCGACAGGATCGGCCGTCCGCCAGTCTGGCAGGTCCTCGTCTTCTTTGTACCACTGGGGGTCACCCTCGTAGTGGCCTTTGTAGCGGTAGGTTTTTGCCTCGATGACGGTCGGGCCATCACCGGCGCGGGCACGTTCGACCGCCTCGACGGTCGCCTCGCGGACCTCTTCGACGTCCTGGCCGTTGACGATCACACCCGGGATGTCGTAGGCATCGGCCTGTTTGACCAGATCCGTCACCGGATGTTGCACCTCCGTGTTGGTCATCTCGCCGTAGTGGTTGTTCTCGATGACGTACACCTGCGGCAGGTCCCACACTGCGGCGAGATGCATCGCTTCGTGGTAGGGGCCCTGTGCGGTGGCACCGTCCCCAAGGTAGGAGACCGCGATGCGATCGTTCCCTCGAATCTGTGAGGCCAGCGCGGCACCGCCGCCGATGGGCGTCGACGATGCAGTGATGCCGTTAGCACCGAACATTCCCTGCGTCACGTCGGCAATATGCATGCTTCCTCCTTTGCCTTTGCAGTACCCTGTCGTGCGCCCGAAGAGTTCGGCCATCATGGGATCGAAGTCGAGCCCTTTCGCGATGGCGTGGCCGTGCCCGCGGTGAGTACTGGTAATATAGTCCTCGTCGTTCAGCGGGGCGCAGGTGCCGACAGCAACGGCCTCTGTACCGATATAGAGGTGAACGAAGCCCGGCATCTCGTTGTCGGCGAACAGTTCACCGACACGAGTCTCGAAGCGACGGATACGTACCATGTCTTCCAATAGTACAAGACGGTCTACTGACTCCTCATTCGCACTCATACAGGTGTACTATACAAACCAACTAAATATAAGTTACGGGAACGGCGCCATGCGGTAACCACGATATACTGCCCTACGTGAGTTTCGATAGTCCTGTGTCGGTGCATTAGCACTCCGAGACGATTACCATGCTCTACCATAGCGTATCGGGGCCCGATCGTTTCGAATTTACTCGGTTGTAGAATGATAGTAACGATCGGTCGCGGGGACGGTGCAACGCTATAACTCTGTCAATGAGTCATAAAATCAGCGTAATAGGCCGATAGTCGAGCTTCTGCGGAGAACTGCTCACTTGAACAGTCAGTTGACGAGGTAAAGACGATGCTCGATGTAAATCTTTGCGGGCTCTTTTTGCTCTCACAGCGGGTCGCAAACGCGATGCTCGACGCCGACGTGGACAGCGGTCGAATCGTCAATATTTCCAGTGTAGTCGGACACGTGGGCGTCCCAGCAATGACTGTTTATAGCGGGACGAAAGCTGGTGTCTACGGCATTACGTGGGGGCTAGCCGCTGAGCTTTCCCCACATGGTATCACGGTCAACAGCATCAGTCCGGGGATGATCCGGGTCGGCCGTATTGAGAATTTAATGGAGGAGAAGGACGAACTCTACGATCTAGACCGGATTCCAGTCGGAAGACTTGGCGATCCCGAAGAGATAGCCGATGCGTGCGTCTTCCTCGCTTCGAACCGTACTAAGTACGTCACCGGTGAAGACCTGCGAGTCGATGGGGGGGTCGCCATCACTGCCGGGCTCTACCGATGATCACTCTTCGACTGTGTCTTTGTCTGGTTGCATGTGCGGCTGTAACGAGGGGTCCGGTTCGGTTATTTGCACGTCTCCAGAGCTATCGATGCAAACCGTATAGCCCAAATATTGAAACTCGACTGTTCCGTTCATTGTATTGCTATGAGCCGTGGATCGGAACAACGAGTCGAGCGCATCTGGATCGATAACGGAGTAAAGCGGTGGCTTTAGCTCTGATGGGTCGATTCTCTCGCGGTCAGCAATTTTTTGTATAGTGCGAAGACTAACCGATCTCTCTCCAGGCATACTAAGCCGTGCGACAGCCACCCATAAGACAGTTCTGGGTGCCGTCTGACACGTGTCGTACACACACCTCTGAAAAATCAACGGCTAATTCATACGTCCTGTGAGTGTGCCTGGGGCGTTTTCTCTCAGATCACATCACGGTAAGGGCGACGATCCAGTGAGAAGGTCACCGTCAGAGGAACAGGTCCTCGTTCGGTCGAAACGCGATGACACGTTCTTCGGTCATTTCGTGGACGGCGTATTTGGGGCCCTCGCGGCCGATCCCGCTGTCTTTGCTCCCGCCGTAGGGCTGGTGGTCGGCCCGGAACGTCGAGATGTCGTTGATCATCACGCCGCCGCAGTCGATGTTTGTCGCCGCCTTCAGCCCGATTCGGTGATCGAACGTGAAGATCCCCGCCTGCAGGCCGTAGTCGGTGTCGTTGGCTAGCCTGATCGCGTCGTCGACGTCGTCGTAGGTCTGGACGGCAATGATCGGTGCGAACGCCTCCTGACAGACGACATCCATCGTCTGCTCGGCGTTGTCGATCACCGTCGGCTGCAGTACGGAGCCGTCGCGCTCACCACCGGTGACGACTTCTGCACCCTGCTCTGTGGCGTTCTGGATCCACTCTTCGATCTTCTCGGCGTCGGCCGTTTTGATCATCGGTCCGACGTCGGTCTCTTCATCGAGCGGGTTGCCGACGACTAACTCGTCGACGCGCGAGACGATGGCCTCGACGAGCTCGTCATGGATCTCTTCGTGAGCGAGCACGCGCTGGACGCTAATACACATCTGGCCGGCGTACGAAAAGCCGCCGTCGATGATGCGCTCTGCAGCGTCCTCGATATCCGCGTCTTCGTGGACGATCACCGGTGAGTTGTTGCCCAATTCAAGCGACACCGACGCCAGTCCCGAGTGTTCGGTGACCATCTTCCCGACCGAGCGGCTGCCGGTGAACGTATAATGATCGATATCGTCGCTGTCGAGCAGTGCCTGACCGACTGTCGAGCCGCTGCCGTTCACGAGGTTGAGCGCGTCGCGCGGGAGTCCGGCATCGAACAGCGTCTCGACGAGTTTAATCGCCGTCAGCGGTGTCGTCGTCGCTGGCTTCAGAATAACGGTGTTACCGCCGGCGAAGGCAGGGCCGAGTTTGTGTGCAACTAGATTCAGCGGGAAATTGAACGGCGATATCGCGCCGACAACACCTTTCGGATAGCGTTTCGTAAATGCAATCCGGTTGCCGTTGCCCGGTTGGGCATCGGTCGGGATCTCCTCACCGCCGAGGCGCTTTGCTTCTTCTGCGGAGAATGTAAACGTACTGACCGCGCGGCCGACCTCACCTCTGGCGGTTTCGATGGGTTTCCCGGCTTCGGCAGCCATAATCTTGGCAAACTCCTCGGTTCGCTCTTCAATGAGATCCGCCGTTGTCTGGAGGATCTCTGCACGTTCGTAGGCGGGCATCGTCCGCATGGTTTCGGTCCCGTCTCGCGCCGCCGCAATGGCGTCGTCGACATCGTCTGGCGTCGCCTTGCTCACTTCGTCGATGACGGAGCCGTCGTACTTGTTTATAACCTCGATCGTCTCGTCGGTGTCGATCCAGTTCGATTCGATGTGTAGTGACATTGGTCTGTAGATCTCTAATTTCGTTCAGTAGCTTACCTGTATCGATATTCGGGCGGAGCATCTGCATTCGGTGCGATGTCAATTCGATTGGGTCGCCAGGGGTGCAGCCAAATCTCATCGTGGCCTCCACAGTATGGTTTCATACTAACGTATGACTGGAGAGTATCTCTGATAATAAATGCTGGCATTACTGTGTGTTCGTGTTAAACAGCTTCAGAGCGAATCAAGCCATGATCCTGAATATGTCTACCGGTTTGGCGTGTAGATTGCGTGGATGAGATTACGGTTTGTGATACACAATACAGATCGGAGTACCAGTATTTGATAATAACGAATACTACTTGGGGAGTCTCGAATAAAGATACGTTATAGTTACAGCGGTACGGCTGTAAATGAATAGAGAGCATCTAAACGAATCACAGGTATTACTGGTTGTCCGTCCCTTTTGCAAATATCAAATACTACTTGGGGAGTCTCGAATAAAGATACGTTATAGTTACAGCGGTACGGCTGTAAATAGATAGAGAGCATCTAAACGAATCACAGGTATTACTGGTTGTCCGTCCCTTTTGCAAATATCAAATAAGACCCCAAGCTATAATATACTTCAGACCGAAAACATAGTGTGACTAATAAAAACTCAAAACGAAAAATCAAATCTGCCGATCGGACAGTCGATATTCTCGAAGAGCTGTACAAAAACAAAAAGCCCCGATCTCTCTCCGAGCTAGCTGATGCTACGGGGCTTGCGACCAGTACTGTACACACGTATCTTTCAACGCTCAAAGAGCGCGGGTTTGTGAGGCAAAGTGGACAACGTTATCAACTTGGATATTCGTTTATTCCGATTGGGGAGTGCGTGAAACACCGGCACAAGCTCTACAGAGCTGGCAGAGATGTAATCAACGAACTATCAGAAGAAACTAAAGAGGATACTCATCTAGTTATAGAAGACCAGAATCAGATGTTGATTCTATATGAGGCATACGGGGAAAAAAAGACAGGGCTCAGAAACCACGAAAAGAAGCGAGAAGAGTACCTCGATCATCTTCACTGTACATCCAGTGGAAAGGCATTGTTAGCGTTCCTCCCTGAAAAACGAGTCCGGGAGATATTCGAAGAACGGGGACTCCCACAATCAACGTCGAGCACAATTACAGATCTCGAAGCACTACTCGACGAGCTTGCGGAGATACGCGAACAGGGATATGCCATAAATGATCAAGAAGAGATACAGGGTCTTCGAGCAGTTGGCGCTCCAATCAGAGATAAAAATGGAGACTCAGTTGGTGCAATTAGTGTGAGTGGACCAGCTCATCGGCTGAGCGGGGACCAACTCCGGGATCGACTACCGGAGCAAGTAATGAGCAGTGCAAATGCCATTGAGATCGAATATCGGAGCTTCGAGTGATATAGAGATCTACACTGCAAACCAGTTATATATCGTATGTGAGAAAGATTTAGCTCGTCACTGTACGAACTAGCGAAATCACGTTCCATCGGGGGCATTCGGTCACTCTCACAACACCTCAAATAGGTAGTCAGCCAATCACCGATTGAGCGTGTGGATCGCCTGCCCAAGCGCGTTCTCAGCGGCCTCCATGACTGCTTCTGAGAGAGTTGGATGGGCATGGATCGTCGTCGCGATGTCTTCGATAGAAAGTTCCTGCTCAACGGCAAGACCGACCTCTGCAACAAGTTCTGACGCCTCGGGTCCAACCATCCGACCGCCAAGAACCTGGCCCGACGATCCGTCGGCCACGAGTTCAACGAACCCTTCCGACTGACCAGTTGTGAGGGCTCGCCCACTGGATCTCAGCGGAAACTCACCGACGATGGGGTCGAAGCCAGCGTCAACAGCTTCCTCCTCCGTGAGTCCGACAGTCGCAATCTCGGGATCGGTGAACACGACGGCCGGAATGGCTTCCGGATCGAACACCGTATCCTCGCCAGCGATGGTTTCGGCGGCCACGATTCCCTCGGCCATGGCTTTGTGTGCGAGCATGGGTTCGCCCGCGACATCGCCGATGGCAAAAACATGCTCTATCTCGGTCCGGCGGTGCTCGTCGACCGGCAGGAACCCGTTTTCGTCGGGTTCCAGGTTGACGGCCTCGAGATCGAGTGTGTCCGTGACCGGTGTACGTCCCACAGCAACAAGCACGCGGTTCGTCGAGTAGGTCGACCGCTCGCCATCTGCGTCCTCCGTGGCAACCTGAATTTCCCGCTTCGTCGGCCACCACTCATCGGCAGCCTCACCGAAGTGAAACGAGACACCTCGATTTTCTAGGGAGCTTTTGACTGGTTCGGTTAGGTCGTTCGGGTACGCTGGCATCGCCTCGCCGAGCATCTCGACGATCTCCACATCCGTACCGAGATCAGCGAAGACACCAGCCAGTTCGAGTCCGATGTAACCCGCCCCACAGATGACGATCGATTCGGGGATCGACTGGATCTCCAGGGCGTCTCGCGAACTCAAAACAGGAAAGTCGGCGAAGTCGAATCCGGGGATCTGGATCGGCCGCGAGCCCGTAGCGACGATGCAACGACTGAACGTGATCGACGTGTCCTCTTCGGTAGGTCGTTCGATCTCCGCGCTGTGCTCGTCGTTGAACCGCGCAGTGCCGTCGACGAGTGTAACGCCGTTGGCCTGGCAAAGTTGTTCAACCCCACCGGTAAGCTGGTCAACGACGCCGTCTTTCCACTGGACCATCTGCTCGATGTCGACCGTCGGGTCAGCGTGGACTCCCATTTCTGCGGCGTCGCCAGCGTCACGTACCCTGCCAGTCGCGGTAATAAGCGCCTTCGATGGGATACAGCCGTAGTTCAAGCAGGTACCTCCATATGCATCACGTTCGACCAGCGTAACATCGAGGTCGTGTTGTGCAGCACGGATGGCTGCGACGTAGCCACCGGGGCCGCCACCAATTACCAGTACATCAGTCTCTGCGGGGGGAGTACTTCCACTCATTGTACGTATTCGTCTCGGAGTTCACATCCATCATCAATAAGCATTTCCTATTGCCAAGTCGATAGCTATGCTTCCGACTCAGCGACAGTATACGAACAAAAGTGGACCGTCCAAGTTACTTGTTGGTCACGCTCAACATCGTCGTTGACGATCTGATTGACGTAGTAGGCGCGTTCGGCCATCTCGATTACCTGTTCAACATTTTTTTAAACAATCCAAATGACTTCTATATCGATGTCGAGTCGTTCGATCCGACCCTCCGACGGTTCTGCTTACGACGTGACGGTCACATCATCGAGGTCGACGCCGCCGGCAGTACCGGGGATCATCGCGTCATGCCACGATCCATCTCCGCGCGCTGGTTCGCGACGTGGTACGGCGTCGCGATGGCGTCGGGGATTGCGGTCGCGTCGACGGGTCGATCCCCTCAGGGATCGGCAGGACGTTTCCGGCGGGGAGGTAGGCGTACTTCGCAAACCCGCCGTCAGTATGCGGGCATATCCATCCGGCGTGATTCTCGCAGATCAAACCGAACGACTGTCGACACGACTTGCAGTGTCCACAGGTCAGATGGAACTACACCGTGACGTACTCGCCAGGTGAAAGATGGGTGACGCCCGCACCGGTTGCAGCGATTCTCCCGACGATCTCGTGACCCGATATCCGTGGCAGATCGTCGGGGTCGTCATTCATGTTCCCCGCCATGACGTTGGCGACGGTACGGCCGACACCAGTTGCCTCCACGTCGATCAGGACCTCATCGGGAGCAGGATCTGGAACCGTTGCTTCCGCTACCTGCAGGTCGCCTCCCCACTCGTCCATCCGCAGGCACTGCATTCGTTCGGGGATCGAGTCGTGATCGGCTTCCGAGGACGATCCGGATGAGGGATCGGACTGCTGGTCTGTCATCTGTGGTTAGAAGTTCAGGACGACTTTGATAGCCCCGTCTTTCCGGTGATCAAAAGTATCGAACGCCTCCTCGAACTCCTCGAAGTCGAACTGGTGGGTGATGAGCGCTTCCACGTCAGTCTGTCTGTTCTCGACCATTCGCGCGCTGGGTTCGGCCTTGTTCGCGTGGGCGCGAGCGCCACGGAAATCGATCTCCTGTTTGACGATCTCACCGACTTGGATGGCCTGGAAGTCGTCTTTCGGAATACCGTCAAGGCTGACAGTTCCACCTTTACGGGTCATATCGACCGACTGGCGGAACGTCGTCTCGTTGCCGGCTGCTTCGAGAGTCACGTCGACACCGACGTTGTTCCGCGTGAGTTCGCGGACCTGCTCGACGACATTGTCGTCCTTGTAGGAGATCGTGTGATCCGCACCCAGCTTCTCTGCGAGCTTGTTCCGGGCAGGGCTCCCGATACCGATTACTTGTCCCGCACCCATCGCCTTGGCATGCTGGAGACAGAGTAGCCCGACCGTCCCCGTGCCGATCACTGCGACGTCGTCTCCCGGCTGGATGTTTCCCCGGACGGAACACTGCAACGCGATGGCGTTTACATCGAGCAGCGAAGCTTCCTCCCAGGAGGTGTTCTCGCCGAACTCGTAGAGCGCATCTGCGGGCACGGAGATATACTCGGCGAACGCGCCGTCCATTGTGTGGCCAATCTGCCGATGGCCCGTCGAGAAGTCGCCGTAGTTGTCACACAAGTTGTACCGTCCACGTCGGCACATCTCACAGAAGCCACACCCAGAGTGCGTTTCACCAAACACCTCGTCGCCCGGCTCGAATCGGCCGACATCTTCGCCGACCTCGACCACAGTGCCTGACCACTCGTGGCCTGGGGTAAACGGATACTCCGGCGGCCACCCATCAACGTGACCATCAAAGATCTTCGGATCCGTCCCGCAGATAGATGCGGCCTTCACCTTGCAGATGACGTTTTCAACGTCATCAATCTCCGGGCTATCGATCGTCTCCATCGACCAGTTGTCCGGTCCGTGCAGAACAATAGCCTTCATACTATCCGGTACGGATTCTTCTGCTTCTACAGCCATACACCCAGATCTTCACGTCGCGATTATAACTGTTTCGGGGCTGGAAGCCGATTGACCCGGTAGAGTAGTTGAATCCGTCACGCATGGCGGTCGATAGAACCGTACGAAATAATTGACCAGTCAAAAACACTGACAGACATATATATTACCTAGCAGTATCAAACAGTAGATCATGGGATACACAGTCCGCATGCCACAGCTAGGGATGACGATGGAAGAAGGTGTAGTCGTTGAATGGTCGGTCGACGAGGGTGAGCAGTTCTCAGAGGGCGACGTGATTGCGGTGATCGAGTCCGAGAAGACGACGAACGATGTAGAAGCGCGTGAAGACGGCGTGATCGTCGAGCAATTCGTCGAACTGAAAGAAGCTGTCGAACCTGGTGATCCAATCGCCTATGTCGGCGAGGAGGGAGAAGCAGTCCCGGACGAGATCCGTGCAGAGGTGAGCGGGGACAGTTCGGTGGCTGACGAAACAAATGAAGCTGGCGAGGTGCAGGAGGAGTCTGCAGAAGCTTTGGACGGTGGTGGCAGCGCAGTATCTGTCGCCGAAGAGAACGTCTCACCGCGTGCTCGGTCCTATGCGGCCGAGCAGGATCTGGACGATGAGCCACTCGCCGACCTCGACGGGACTGGTCCCGACGGAGCCGTCATCGAGCAGGATGTCGTTGAGGCGGTCGGAGCGGGCGCCTTCGAGGAGGGGACACAAGCGCCCGCCGGCGGAGCCGCCATTCCCTCGACGGATGTTGACGGCCGCGGGATCTATGAGGAACGTGAGGGAACACAGATCCGCCAGTCAGTCGCGCACCAGATGACCATCTCCGCCGACCAGGCTCCGCAGGTGACGTTGAACCGGAACGTCCCGGTCGAATCGCTCCTCGATCTGAAAGAGCGCCTTGCGGAGGATCGGAACCTTGATTTTTCGATATCAGACTTCCTGATCAAGGCCGTCACAAACGCCCTGGAGGAGCATCCTGAGTTCAACGCAGTGTACGAGGACGGGGTTCACAAGCTGGCTGCAAACATCAACGTCGCCGTTGCAGTCGATCTCGACGGAGGGCTCGTCACGCCGGTATTACACGGCATCAGCGATCTCTCGCTTGCGGAGATCAACGCCGCTCGAACGACTCTTGTCGAACGAACGCAGGCACGAGAGTACACCGGTGACGACCTCGCGGACGGCACGTTTACGATCACAAACCTCGGTCATTTTGGCGTCGAGTCGTTCGATCCATTGTTGAACGTGCCAGAAGTCGGTATCCTCGGCGTCAACGCGATCACTCACGAGGCGACAGCGGATGGCGGCACCGAGCGGTGTATCGGGCTCTCTCTAACGTTCGACCACCGGCCGAACGACGGTGCGGACGCCGCGCGATTCCTCGACACGCTGACGACGGAACTCGAACATCCGCTCGGACTGCTGACCCTTGGTCGCGGCGGGCGAGACACCGAGCAGTCGGAAGACGGTGGGACGTTCCGCGAAGTCGATGGCGAAGTTGAGGGGCCCCGTCAGGCGAGAGTAACCTCCGAAGGAGGCATGCGTGCGACGGTCCAGTCCCGACGCTTCGAGTGGGATGTCGACGAACCTGAGGAGAGCGGGGGCGACGATACGGCCCCCAATCCAGTCGAGCAGTTCCTCGGGAGCCTCTCGTCCTGTTTCACCCTCTTTATAAACCGAATCGCAGAGCGCAGGGACGTCGAAATCGACGAGGTCGAGGTGACCGCCAACGCGGGACCGGAACACGACGCGATCGAGCGAATCGATGTCGAGGTACGAGTGGTAACCGAGTCGGACGAGCAGATGGTAAACCGTGTCGTCCAGACAGCAGAGCGTGCATGCTATGTGAACCGCGTCATGAGCGAAGAGCTCGAACGATCGCTATCCGTCACTGTTGAACGGCCCTAAAACGCCGTTGAAACGTCATTTAACTTGATGTATTGCGGCTGAACGTTTTGTGTTCCGTGAGCAAGAGTATCGTGTATGTCCGAAACAGACGCCGATATCGCGTACAGTGTGCTATCCGACTCGCCACTCGACAACGAGGATGTGGAGATGGGCAGAGACGGAACGCGAGTCTACCACGATTCGGCGACTGGGATCGATGGACAGTCTACGTCGTCATCGAGACGCACGCAGCTGCAAACGTCGCCACGGATATTGACGCCATAAGCAGGGGTGGAACCGTCGTCGTACCCGATGAAGACGACAACCACACAGTCGAGAAGTCGCCTGCGGGGATGGCGAAATCCAAACAGATCGATCTTTTTTATTGTTCAATATGCGATTGACCGCTCCACATAACGAATTGCTCCGTTGAACGCCAGATAATATATTTACTACGATGAGAATTCCAGTATGTATATATAAGACAGCGATTGTCGCTACTCACAATGGATCGGCCATCAATCTCAGCAATGCAACCAGTGTTTGAATTGCCCAACCCGAAAACGGCAGACAACGTTGAATACAACCCGTCGTTCGGTCAGCTCCGGGAGTACTCGCAACATTTGGAAACGACTACAGAATATGGCTCGCCGTCCTACGTGAGTCGAGAACGGTCGCGGAACAACGAGCGAACCAAAAACGCCATCGATCACGAGTTCGACGATGTTGACTACGAACTCATTAGTGATGCCATGGCCACCCTCAATGACACAGAGCTCGTCTGTCTTGACCGACAGCTGGGACGCTCCCCCGAGCATTCCTATATCTGCCGGTACTACGTCCCAAAGGCGTACAGTCGTATCGCGCTGAGTTGGGCAAAACTCTTCGAACCAGTCGATGGGAGTCCTGATGTAGATTTCTGCACCATCCAACTCCCTGAGTGGGACGAAATTGCCATACGTGTCTTTCCAGAGAAGGGGTTCACCGCGGTTCTGGGCAGCGACTACACCGGCGAGGCCAAAAAGTCGTTCCTCAGGCTGTTCATGGATCGCGCGAAACGACAGGGCGGTCTCGGCCTCCACGCCGGGAGTAAACGCGTCGATCTAGAGACCGACGATGGACCCGAAACCGTCGGCCAGTTGTTCCTCGGCCTCTCGGGGACTGGCAAGTCCACGCTGACGGCCCACGGACTCTGGCTTGATGACCCCGAGGACGCGACGATGCTCCAGGACGACGTCTGTGCGCTGCTTCCTGACGGCACCATCGCTGGTAGTGAAGGACAGGGACTGTTCGTCAAAACCCACAGCCTCGACCCCGAGACCGAGCCAGCAATGTACGACGCAGTGACCGACGAAGCGGCAGTCCTCGAAAACGTCGACGTTGCCGACGATGGCACCGTGGACTTCGATAGCGACCGCTATACGACCAACGGGCGCGCGATCATCCAGCGCGAGCAACTCGACTCCGCTGGCGATGAGATTGACCTGCCCAACGTGAACCAAATCTTCTTTATCACCCGTAACCCCGCGATGCCGCCAGTCACAAAACTGACACCCGAAGAGGCGGCCGTCGCATTTATGCTCGGCGAATCCGTCCAGACGAGTGCCGGTGATCCAAGTGCCGCTGGGGAATCGATCCGTGTCGTCGGGACAAATCCCTTCATTATCGGCTCGAAGGGCCACGAGGGGAACCGATTCAGGGACCTCATCGAGGATCTCGATCTTGACTGTTTCGTATTAAATACGGGCTGTGTCGGGTCGGTGGATGTGGGCGTCGAGGAGACGATTACAATATTGCGAGCCATCGCTCGTGGATCAGTTAAGTGGGAGGCGGATGACGCTACCGGATTGAGGACTCCGAGCGAAGTACCAGGCATAGAAATCAGCAAGTTTGACGTGTCGACAGCCCTCCCAGATCATAAATCGAGGCTTCGCGAACTCCGGCGAGAGCGTGTGCAGTATCTCGCCCAGTTCGACGACCTCGACTCATCGATAAAGAACGCACAGTATTGAACTTGAAATACTCACATGTGTCTCGCTACAGACATTCCATCCGGTATACAAGCAACGACTGGACCGGGGTTCGCGTTTGCCAGTCTCGCCCATCTGGGACAATATAGTAGCCGTTAGAATTATTTACCCGTAGAGTGTTGCAACAGCCAGTAGACCACCTAGACGAAATCTCAGTCGAAGAGTTGCAAGATGCTCTCGACAACGTGGACGGAAAAACCGACACAACGGCTCTTAGCCGCAATAGCGTACAAAAACGGCGTTATACAGACTGAACTAGCCGAGTGGTACGGCGTGCAGCGCCGGACAATCTATAGCTGGCTCAAGCGACTCGATACTGAGGAGTCGCTTGAGCAGGCCGTTACTAATACTCATAGATCTATCAAGAATTGGAAGCTCTCGGGAAAAGAGGAAGAACAGTCCGAAGCAACGGTCCACGAATCTCCCGAGGAAGTTGGGCTCGACGCACCAGCGCGGACGCCGGTGCTCGTTCAGCAGGATCTTGACGAGACTTACGATGTCGAGTACTCAATCCCGAGTTGCCAGCGGTTGCTCAAAGAAGCGGGATTGAGCTACCGAAAACAACGCCTCACAGCCGCTGAATCCGATGCTGACGAGCAAGAAACATTCCGCGAGGAATTCAAAAAAGCGGCGGAAGCTGGACGCCACAGTAGTCTGTATCGATCAAACCAAGAAATCCGTACGAGCCGAGCCGCTTGTCGCGTGGTTTCCCCGCAGTACGCGGCCGTCTGTCGAATTATCCGGCCAACGCGACTGGACGTGTCTCTTGGGCGCGATCACCGAAGACGGTGATCGCTTTTTTAACCGATTCGAGGAGCACGTAACCGCCGAACGCTCCAAACATCTCATTTTTATATTATGTGAAGAGTTCGAAGATTATCTGCTCATCGTGTTAGATGGAGCACCGTATTTTCAGGCGTCGATCGTCACGTGCCACTATCAAACCTGGAAGTCCCACGGGATCTGGCCCAAGTCGACACCTCAGGACGAAGGTTTACACATCCAGTATGGGGGGCCGACCCCAGACGATCTCGAACAGGCCGCTTGCACCGAGTGTGGGGCGAACGTCTGGCGAACACGTCGTGGCCCTTACGTCGCTGAATATGACACCGGCGCCATCTGTGGGTACTGCAGTTACAAGTGCTACTTCACCCATCGCAATCGGAATACCCTCGAGGAGATCACCGGCGAGCAGAGCGTCTACATCCCGTCGGCGTAACGCAGCGTGCTGTTTTTCGAGCCCCGGGAGAGGCCGGAGGCTCGGTCATGAGTCTTCAATCAGAGGTGAGTTTCCGTGAGTCAACAACAAAGTACTGATAACGTCTCCATCGACGACATCCCGGTCGATATCGCCACCACGCATTCAGACACCGTCGAACCCGACGACGTCCCCGAGGAAATCGAGTCCATCACCCGTGGGCTTGCCAGCAAGCACCCGCCGACGAATCCGCTCGTTGTGCTGAAAGCGGCTCGCTGGTGGTACATTCACGGCAAAGGCGGTTCAGATCCCGCCTTCCGGTGGGCCATCGAGTGGGAGCGGCACCTCGCGACCGACACGCCCAGCGACGTCGAGCGCTTCGACGACTTCCTCGAGTACCTCGTCACGGTCGGCTTCGCTGACGAGAGACACGAACTCCGGTGACACAAGCCTACAATCGGAATTGCCGTATCGAGCGTGAGTCAATCACTCCGGCCGACATCGAGATCAAGAATCTGATTGGGAGCATCTGGAACCAACCACGTGGGCACGACCCGTGTGAGGATGACCATTCCCGTCAGTTCGACGAGCGTCTGAGTCACGACGACTGCCGGCGCGAGCGCGTAGCCCGACGGGAGCGCGAGCGCCAGTGGGAGGATAACGAGCGAATTTCGTGTGACGGACGTGAACACAAGCGCTCGACTCTCACCGGCATCCATTCCCAAGAGCCCAGCAACCAGTCGGCCGAGCAGTGGCATCACGACGAGGAACGCCACGTACACGGGAACAACCGACGCGATCTGCCCGATTGAGTCCTGCACGCGTGGCAGCTGGGAGGCGATGACGACGAACAGCGTCACCCCCATCATCGGCACCGGCAACCAGCCCATCGTGTCCTGCCACTGTGCGGCCCGACTGGAGCGCTCTGCCAGATGTTGGGTGGCCCACGCGAACGTCAGAGGGAGTACGATGATAACGACGAACGCTTCGATGAACGGCCCGGCTTCGATGAACTCGGCGACCTGCGGGCCCATAAATAGCCAGAGATACAGCGGGAGTAACAGGAGCTGAACGAGCATTAGCGCCGGCGTCGCCGCCGTAATCTGCTCGGAGTCCCCACCCGCGAGTTCGGTAAACGTAATGACGTAGTCGATACACGGCGTCAACAACACCATGAACGCCCCGACGAGGATAACTGGTTCCTGCGGGAGGAACCGCGTGATGCCGAATACGACGACCGGGACGACCACGAAGTTCATCCCGAGCGCCGCGGCCATGAACCGGCCGTTCCGGAACGCCCGCCGAATCCGGACGAACGGGATCTCGAGGAACGTCACGTACAACAGCACTGCCAACACGGGATTGATGAGCGGTTCCAGCACCGAACTCGCGCTCGGGATCCCAAGCCCGACCCCAATCGCGAGGAGGACGGCGACAGCGTAGATCGCGACTTGATTGTGCTGAATCCACTGTTTCGAGAGTGTAGTCATAGATGAGTGGAACGGAAACCAACAGCGACGGTGAGCAATTTAGGCCCCTTGTTTTGTAGAGATGGTGGTAGCAGGCTTGACCTCCTCCCACGACTGGAGATCGTGGGATTCCCACGGCATCGCGCCGCTCGGTTGGGAGTTTTACGGTTTGCAGACCGGTCGGCATGACGGGTCTACTGGCGAGACCAAGCCGCCATTACTCCTATCCCGGCATGGGATTCAGAGTTACCGTGTTTGCTCGGAATCCACTGCCAGCGGTCTGAAGGGGGTTCCTTCAGATGTAGCGTGGCCCGAATCCCGATATTATCCGTTTCCTCGGGCGGCAAGGCCGCCTCGGTCTAGTTATGCCTCCCTCTCACTCAAATATAAAACTCCGGGTAGCTGTCTCGTTGTCGGTTGATTCCCAGTCGTCGGCTTCACCCCACGACGGGAGTTCGTGGGCTTTCGCCTCGTACCGCTGTAACTACTCGAAACCTGAGTTCACCGCACCCACGGTGAAATACGACGCCAACACGATGACCCTGTTCGAGGACAACACCGTTTCACTCGCCACCACCGACAGTCGAGTTCGGTGTGAGTTGGTACTGCCCGACGACGACGAAGACGGCTACCAGTACCAATACCTTGACAGCGACGAGTGGGAAGTGATGGAATCGACGCTGACAGCACGTGACGGTGACTATTACTTGCATCTCGGCTTCCGTAAACCAAACCCTGGTGCCGACGAGTCCCCCGCCGAGGACAGGACAGTTCTCGGGGTTGACCTCGGCATTGAAAACCTCGCCGTCACCTCGACCGCTCACTTCGAGTCAGGCCAAGAACTCTTGCACGAACACCGCGAGTTCGTGCGCGTTCGCGGTGGCCTCCAAGAGACGGGTACCGAGTCCGCCTATCGCACGCTCGTCCAGCGTGGAAACCGCGAAGAACGGTACAACCGTGAACGGTACAACCGTGACTACTTGCACAGAGTGTCGAATCGGTTGCTCGCGGAGGCAGTCGCCTACGACTGCACGCACATCGCGTTTGAGGATTTGACGCATATCCGTGACTCGATGCCGAGCAAGCGCAAATTCCACCAATAGGCCACGCCCAACTCGTCAAATACGTCGAGTACAAGGCCGAAGCACTCAGCATCGAAGTCGTGTACGTTGACCCTGAGAACACGTCGAAGCGATGTTGCGAGTGCGGTCACACGAGCGATGGCAACCGCACGGAGCGCGACTTTTTCACGTGTGAGAAGTGCGGTGCGACGGCGAACGCAGATTATAACGCGGCGAAGAACGTGAGCTGGCGGTTTGTCCGTCGTGGGCTACATGACTCACGGCGGACGGGCGACAGTCAACTCGCCCTGAAGTCGGGGACTGTGAAGCCGAACCGAGGATTTGTCTCGTACTCTGCTACAGAGTCAGAGGCAGAGTCCACCGACAAGCCCCACCCTCAACGAGCGACCCCGTCAGGGTGAGCGAAGTAGGGTGGGGTAGTTGACCCGTTGGCTTCCGCGCTGGTACCGCTGTGAACGACCCCCCACTCCCTCCCCCCGTCATCGATGTGTAAAACCAGGAGAGGAGGGTGGGGGGAGGGGGTGTGAAACGACGCTCTGAACAGTATCAGCGGTTAAAACAGCTGAAGAGCTACTAGACGGTAGTATACAACACAATCTGAGGAGTAACTATAGTCTGACGAGGTTTTATATAGCAAGAGCTTGAACAGTATCCGCAATGGACCTAGTTACGAGTGAGTGAGGAGATCTTCTCTGAACGATCGAGTAGCTCAGTTGGTCGTTGCCTCGTCGATGGTTCGTCTCTTACCCGAGGTAATCCCCAGCAAGACGCCCTTGAATGCTCGTTCTCGACGAACGAGCCACACCACTCGGCTCGACCCCCACCCCCTGCTTTCTTGCTGTTTACACATCGATGACGGGGGGAGGGTGTCGACGATATCGGTCTTTCGCGGTGATATTGGCCGAGTTTACACTTCGATGACGGGGGGTGTGTGGGACGAGTAGTTCCCATCTCGTTCGTGTTTACACATCGATGACGGAGGGGGTGTTCCCACGACGTCGCCCGAATTTTTCGCGAAGGAACCCGTAGAAGATCCGGAGAAACGATCTACTGATCGCGAATCACTGCTCGTGAAAAGAATCACTATTCGTAAAGAATCACTGCTCGTGAAAGTCTCGTAGCTGTGTGTTGACGACTGTGCGGAGCAGTTCTTCCTGTTCAGCGATCGCCTCTAGCCGGGTATCGTCGACGATGCGGTTCATCATGCCTTCAGGATCGCCGGTGAACGTGAACTCCATGTACATGCCGCCGCCACGGCCGCGACTTTTGCGGGAGGTCGAGATCAGTCCATACGTCGAGAGCTCTTTGACGTACTTGACGTAGGTTTCACGGGTCATCTGGTCGGCATCGAGTTCGTCGGTGACCCACTGGTAAATCTTGAAGCCGACCGGACTCGGGACTGAGCTTCGTGACTGGTTCGAGTACGATGCAACGGCGGCAGTGGCGTACAGCGAGACTTTCTTTTGCATCGTCAGTCCCTCGACGAGTTTGAGAGAGCGGTCCTTGTCGATCTCTTCTTGTGACTCTCGGACGTGATCCTCGGTCACTTCGCCGTCGCCACGCTCGTCGGCGAGGTCGCCGGCGCCACGAAACAGGTCGATCGCCTTTCGAGCATCGCCGTGGCTCTGTGCGGCGAACGCAGCGACGAGTGGGATCACACCGTCCTCGAGGGCGTCCTCGCGAAAAGCGTCCCGGCGATTATCGAGAATTTCGCGCAGTTGTGTCGCATCGTAATCGGGAAAGTAGACGTCGCGAGGGTTAAACGAACTCTCGGCTCGGCCGTCGATATCCTGCATGAACTTCGGGTCGTTCGTCAGCGCTGCGACGGAGACGCGGCCCTTGATCTCGTTCGTGTTGCTGGCACGCGATAGCTGGTATAGTAGCTTCGAGTGGGCGGGTTCGTCGTTGGCGCGACGGCCCACCAGAAGGTCGATTTCGTCGAGAATAAAGATGACCGAGTCGTAATAGCCGTTGATGAGTTCGTACAGGCGGCGGTACTTCCGTTTCGTCGACACGCCGGTCTCGGGGACACCGACCGGGGCACCGACATCGGTCGCGACGGTCTGGACGAGTTCGTAGACGCCCTGATCGAGGGTGTTGATCGGCTGGAGGTTGATATCGACGACGCCGAAGCGTTCGCCCTTCGATTCGCAGAGGTCGATGATCTGTTGGGTGACTGCACCGATAATAAGCGATTTCCCGGTGCCGGCGGGTCCGTATAACAGCATATTCGGTGGTCGGTTCCCCTGCAGCGTCGGTTTCAGGAACGAGACCACGGATTCGAGTTGATCGTCCCGACCGACGATCCGCTCCTCGTCGATGATCGTGTCGGGTTCGACGAGGTCGCGATTGACGAAGACGGACTCCGCTCCCTCGTCGTCGAGCATCTCCCTGATCGATCGCTGGCTTCCTTCCTCAGTAGCCGTCTCCTCGGTCTCGGGATCGAGGTTCTCGCTGGCTGTCTCGTCGACCTCCTCCGGAATCCTCTCAGAAACTGGCTCAACATCGTCGTCCAGGTCCGAACGGATCTGTTCATCAGGGGGTGAGCGAGCGGTCCCATCCTGATCATTGCCGGCCATACAGGTTCTGTACGTTGGAGGGTTAAAAAGATTGACCTCCGTCGATGTTTATACGCTCGGTATACTCTGTTTACCCCCTGTATTCGGGGGTCCGACTCAAATCTGTTAGAACCGCCTCCGAAGTATATCCGGGGGGAGACCCCCCGTCATCGATGTGTAAATTGATGGAGATTCGACTCCTACAAACTCAAATATATCTCACGCGACACCTTCACTCGCCACTCCCCGTCGTCGAAGTGTATGCCGCACGTCATACACCCCGGCATCGAAGTGTAAATCACCGTCGCCCCCCGTCATCGATGTGAAAACAGGGGCTCTCCAGTTCGAGGTGTGCTACACCTTGGGAAATGCATATTGAACGGTTTCTCTGCTGACCTTGTCGACCATCTCCCCCACCAGGCGGACAGTATACATGTGCTACTGCGTCATTGCGTTCCACTCTCTGGGCAGTTCTGTCGTTGCGTTCCACTCCCGAAGGAGGTCAGTACCATCTCTCTCGGTCCGGGAGTAGTAACACTGTCTCTTACACGTCCAGCAGCATGGCCAATCGCCGTTCGACGACCGCTGGCGGCCACGACGACGTGATCGTGTCGCGTTCGACGCCGAAGGTCTCGATTGCCCGACGAACATGTGCGGTCTGTTTCCGGTGTTGCTCGAAGAGGTACGCGTAGGCGGCGACCTGCAGCTCGTAGCGACGGCGGGTGTCCGGCGTCAGATCGGTAAGCGCGATCTTTACGTCGGCGACGTATCGGTCGCCACTGGCTGTTTCTATAACGAAATCGGCCGTTCCGTGGAGTTCGACTTCGACGCCGTCGATGGTGACGAGTCCGTCTATCGGTGTCTCGACGGCAATGTCTGCCGCACACTGGAGGCGCTCCCACAGCACAGATCCGAGAAAGTCGTTGAGGATCTCCTGCTCGAAAAAGCCGAACAGTGCGTCGCGTTCGTCAGGACCGGCCCGCGGAGCCTCCTCATCGAACACATCGTCGAACAGTTGTCGGACCTCGCCGTCTGCCGATCGCAGTGTGTCTTCCGACAGTTCGCGTTCGACGACTCTGGTCAGTACCTCGTGCAAGCAGGTACCGACATCGTCCGGTCCCAGTCGATCGAACTGCAGGGGGATGTCCTCGGGGACGTCGTTCGTGTCCGTATGCAGCGCCCGTCCGAGGAGATGATCGAGCACGTATTCCTCCGGGGTCTCAGTGAGTGGATACATCGTGCTCGGGTTGACGAACCGGGGCACCCACGGAGCCAACGCATCTCGATTGGGTGCGTTGATGACGACGTCCTCGTTGGTTACAGAGGTCGTGTTCGACCACGTGGCAGCGAGTCTGACGTCGTTGACGCCTATATCGAACGCGTCGTCGTTCGATTCGGCCGCAGTATCGCGGGTGTACCCACTGCTCTGGTCGCCGGTGAACGCGAGTCCCTCCTGCATCGCGTCGAGCCAGCGGTCACGGGGACTGTACTCGTGTGGATCCGACCGGGGGAGTGGAACGACGAGGTGGTTGCGTGTGCGCGTGAGCGCGACGTACAGAAGACGCCAGCCTTCGGCGCGCTCGTTCACTGCTGTCCGGCGAAGCCGGTCGGGGCCGACGAGTGAGGGTACTGTTTTCGACCCGCCGAGATCGTCGGACCAGTGGGCTGTCGCCCAGCGTAGCCCGACGTCGCGGGCCCGTGTGTCGTCCGGATCGTACAGTCCGTTGCGGTACGGCGGCAGCGAGATGTCAGTGGGCGTGTCGGCATTCACTGACTGCGTTTCGGCATTCGTGGGCGGGGCGAGCCCTGCGATCCGTCCCTGAGTGATGAACCGCTGGGCGTGCGGGCCATGCTTCCAGAGATCGAAGCCGGGGTTCGCGATGACGATCACGTCGTCCTGATCTCCCTTCATGTCGTGGACCGTTCGGAACTCGACATCGTGGTCCGCCTCGGCGGTACTGGGCTGGTTCGGCCCGATATGGGCGTTCTCGCGGAACGGTTCGAGCAGTTCTGTGAGTTCGGCCGGGGTGAGGTACTCGTCTGCTTCCCACTCCTCGAGCGTCTCGACGAGCGCATCGAGATTTGCAACGCGCCGAGACGGTTCGACTTCGAACAGGTCGTGAGGGTCCGCCCGGAGGGCAAGGCGCTCGATGACGTCTTCGACGTACGCCGCGGCAGGCCGGGAGCGGAAACTGTCGCATCGCTCGCGGAGTGCGACAAACCCATCGAGTAGGTGGCGGTGGCCGTCAGTGAGCGCACACTCCGCGCGGACTGCGTCGATGTCCCACTCGTGGTCCTCGAACTCGTCCTCGAGACCGTCGAGACCGAGTGGCGATTCCATTACGAGCCCGCGTGTGCGATCCGGTGCCATTGGGGCAACGAGCCACTTACACACATCGAGCACGGCCCTGACGACGTTACACTCGAACAGCGACTCGCTGGCGTTGCGAACGCTGAGGCCTGCCTCGACGAACGTCTCCTCGTAGGTCTCCATCTTCGAGGACCACCGAAACAGCACGGTAATCCCCAGCGGCTCGCCGTCCTCGTCGGTGAACGTCCCGTCACCGAGCCCTTTCGAGAGCAGCGTCGCCAGAATACCTGCCTCGCCGATCCCGTCGATCGGATCCACCCAGGCGTAGGAGTCCGGCCTCGCGCTCATCGGATCGAACGCGGCGACGTGAACGTTCGTCTCGTCGGTCGGCTCCCGATCGGCGTCGAGCCCCGGATAGGTCACGTCCAGGTCGCCGATATCCCCGCGTGTCGGGTCAGTGAGGACTGGCTCGGCGATCTCGTTGATCGCACTGGCGACGTCGGGTAGACACCGGTAGGTCGTCGTCGCCGTCCGGTGCTCGTGGACGTCCCAGTCGTACCCGAGATACGTGCCGTCGGCGGTCGCCGTCTCGAACAGCGTCGGGTCCGCGTGCCGCCACAGATAGATGCTCTGGAGCAGGTCCCCAGCACAGAACACGCGCGTACTGGTTGAGAGGAGATGCGAGAGGGCGGCGTGCTGGATCGCCGAGACGTCCTGTGCCTCGTCGATGATCAGGCTCTGCACCCGTGTGTGGTAGCGCGCTCTGACCCGCTCGCGATGGGCGTCGTTCACGTCCTCGAATCGGTCGTCGAGGCGACCGTCGAAGTACGCGTCGACGAGATAGGCGACGTCAGTATGCGAGACGACGCCAGCATCGCGGAGGAGTCGGCGATACGTTCGCCGATACGCCGAAAACACGGTACAGAAGTCGTCGAGACGGGCTTCCCAGTCGTCGTGTAGACGTGCATCCGCATCGCGGATCCTCTCGCGCTCGGCCTCGCCGATGTCGTCGTATTCGCCTTCCTCGACAGACGTCCCGATGCAACGTTCGACCGCTGCGACGACGTCGTCGAACGATTCTGGCCGACCCTCCTCGTATACGTCTTCGAGGGTCCCGTCGAGTTCTGCGCGGAACTCGTCCGTCGAGAGGCGACGGTCCCGACAGTGAGAGACGGCGGCCGTCAGCATCTCGCGCACACTGTCTTTGTACTCGGCGTCGGGATACGCCGCTTCCAGCCTGTCGAGACGCTGTGCGGTGTCGGGCGCTTCGCGAACCCGCGTGTAACAGGTCGCGTGCAGTCGTTGCAACCGGGCCTCGTTACCGACGGTCGGCATCTCGTCGAAGCCGAGATCCACCGCAACCTCGCTCAGAACGTCCCGCAGAATGCTGTCGATCGTCCCGACGTGTGGTGCCTGACTGAGTCGCTGTACCAGGTGATCGAGTTCGGCGGTCGAGATCTGGCTTGCTGCCGGGACGAGGTCGTGTTCGACGAGTTCCCGGAGACGGCTGCGGATCTCCGGCACGATACTCGATGCCTCGTTCCGGTTGAACGAGACGACTGCGACGTGTTGCTCGGGCGTCGCGTCGCCGTCGACGTATCTGCGGAGGATATCCTCTGCAGCGATATGATGTGCAACGACGGACTTGCCCGACCCGGGGACGCAGTTGAGGGTGAACAGCCCCGACTCGTGCTCGAAGTACGCCTCCCGGATGGCCTGCTGGGCGTTCTGGAGACGGATCGGCTTATCGCTCATCGGCTGGCCTCCTCGCTATCGTGTCGACCCTCGTCCTCCCGCCCCTCCACAGTATCATACATCGCCTGCACCGCAGTCGGCAGTTGCGGATCGTCGCTGAGGAGTCGCCGGCGCTCGTCGTCCGACACGACCTCGGGGCTGAGATAATCCAGCAGCGGGGATGGACGCCGTTCCTCACCGGCACTCGTCTCGGTGTGCCGTGTCAGTATCAGTCCGGCTCCGGCAGCCCGTACCGTGTCGTCGAACTGATCGCGATCACGGCCGTCGGTCCATGCCGCCCGCGGCGCAAGCGTCCCTGCTTGACCTTCCCCACGAAGTATCGCTTCCTGGAGTTCCGGCGGTACGACGCTCTCGGTCTGCTGGGGCCACTCGCCATCGACCAGTCCGACGCCGATCACGTAGGGAATGTCCAGCAACCAGACGTCGTTCGCTTCGAGGACGTCCACGGCGCGTGCGTTCGAGTGTTCTCGCCGCCCCGGGCGCTGAGTGACCATCAGCCGCGCCAGTTCCGCAACGGCACTCCAGGACCGCTCGATGGTCCCCTCCTCGAGTCGATCCGCGTATTTGTGGCCCAGATGCCTGACGAGCGTCTTCACGCGAACCACTGCCCGGGCGTCCTGTTCGGTCTCTGCGAGGGCCGGCGAATCGTTTGCCTTCGTCACGGGCAGGCCGCGTTGTTCGTACGTGTCGACCACAGCGTCGAGGACGTCAGTGACAGCCCCCGGTGTTGGTTCGGGACAGTCGTCGAGCCACTCCACGTAGCGCTCGAACCGCTCGTCTATTGTCGGAACCGCCGCGAACTCATCACGCCACTCTGTGAGGGTTCGTGATCCATCGGGTAGAGCCTCGATGACCCCCCCGACCTCCTTCGGATCGAGCGACCACGGTTTCGTCGTCTTCGACGGCGGACTCCATCGGTGTTCGAGCGGTCGGCAGAGCGTCTCCGCGGTCAGTTCGTCTCCGCCGAGCGTCTCGCACACCGCCTCGACGAGTGCGTATGGGCGCGTCCGAGTGACCCGTAGCTGTGTCCAGAACACCGGCGTGAGGCCGTACTGGATCGCTGCCCGATACAGCGGTGCTTCGTAGCCGTCGAGATCGCGCGCGACGATGGCAATATCGCGCACAGGGACGCCCTGGCCCCTGAGCGCGGCGACGGTCGCCATCACGGCGCGAGCCTCTGCCCGGCGGGTCGTCGTCACCATCTCCGCGACGGGCACGTCGGCATCTTCGATTGGCTCCGCAAGTGCGAGATGGTCCGCCCGCGTCACGACTCGAACACCACCGAACCCGGTTGGGCCACGTCGAGCAACTCGGCCACGCGGCGCGAGAGAAACGACCCAGTGCCGCGTCGACAGTAGATATCGACGGGGACGGACGTCGAATCCAGGAGCGCGTGCAGAAGGTCGATATCGGCAATCGGGATACTACTGATTCCGGCAAGCGAGACACGCTCTACCGCCGGGTACGCCGCGTCCCAGACCTCCCCGTCCGACCTGAACAGTTCTCTCGTCGCACGCCGGACCGATTCGACTTCAGAGACCGCCTTCGGAGTGCGCTGTCGGAGTGCTCGCTCGATGTCGACCGCTACGTCGACGAGTTCGGTCGCGTCGGCGTCGATCGGGGCGACCAGTCCCTCGGCGACATCTTGGACGGCGTCGAGTCGCGTCGGGTGAAAGCCGGTCACGCTCTCGATTTCCGTCCGGATCTGCTCGACAGTCCGGGGGTCCGACGGGACAGCAGGCGGCGTGATTGACACATCCTCGTCTGCAAGCACCGCACGGATCATCGACAGCCGATCGATCCGGTCAAGCGCATTCGCCGACAGCGTTGCAGTGGTGAGTAGCCGCTCGCCGACCGCCGCCGGATCGGCAAACTCGACTCCCTGCTTCGGCGTCTGTGCCTCCCGGAGCCGGCGCTGCATGTTCCGCCGATGTAGCTCTACCGGCGTCAGAACCAACTCTGTCCGTGCTGGCGCATCATCAATTCGCCTCAGTATCGCTTCCTCCTCGCCCACGTGGAGCGTCAGGTTCTGGGGAAGTTGCCCCTGTCGTGTTTGTGCCATCGTTGTGTCACCGACCGCCGTCGAGGGAAGATCGTACGTTCGACACCGTAGCGTCTGCGTGTCTCTTCAGACTATCCTCTGCGCACTTGAACTGCTTGGTGACATTCTTGCCCGCCGTGGACGGCGGGATTCTGGCTGCTGTCGATGGTCGTTGCACTGGGGACATACCTCGTCTCTGCTCTCGTTGACACGGGAGAAATTGACATTTTTCGAACGCTCCTCTTCATTATCGGCTTCGAAATCTCTCTGGGACTCCTTGCAGAACTCCGAGAACGTTCTTCCTACTCCGCGGAACCCGAGAAACGTTGACCGACTGGGGATTAGTTGGTGTCCCTGGGGACAGATGTGTTGTGGCTATAAGCATTCGTGAGTATATCTCAATATGATCCAACGAGATTCAGCGATCAACGCACTCATCGGCGCAGTCGTAACGCTGGGGCTCTCGTTCACAGGTGTTTCGCCGCTGCTTGGCGGTGGCATCGCAGGGTATCTTCAGCAGGAATCCCCAAAACGCGGAGCCCAGATCGGCGCTCTCTCGGGAGGCGTTGCTCTACTTCCGTTGGTTCTCATGGTTCTTTTCGGCCTGATACTCGTCACTGCAGTCTCGTCGGGAGATGTCGGTGTACCTGGAGGCCCCGAGCTACTGATCATCTTTCTGCTGGTCGTCCCGACATTGTTGCTCTGGTTTGTCGGACTAAGCGCTGTTGGCGGCTACGTCGGGGCCTATCTACGCATGGATCCGCGTTCCTCGAGTCGGGATTCTGAGGAAGCCAGGGAGGTCTGAATCGGTGACTCTGTTGAAATCCTCGGCAAGTGATACATGCTGACTCGGTTGCAGTCGCCACAGAGGACCCCACATACCGACGTAGAGTACCGACCTACCTACATCGTATCAGAAACCGCGTGCGAGATACAGAGGATGAATTCAGTAAACCGATACCGTTTATTGAACACAGATCACAACATATATGCGAAAACAAGGGGATGCTGAAAAGGAAGTTCATGGGAAAGGCAAAAATAATCGAGAAAGTTATTTGAGGTTTACGGCCCAATGATTGTCCAGTGGCAAGTAGCAAATCAGTCGTACTCGCTGCTCTGGTTGCGAACGGAGCTATTGCTATCCTGAAGTTCGTCGGCTTTCTTCTCACTCAAAGCCCCGCGATGCTCTCGGAGACATATCATTCTATCTCTGACACCGGGAACCAAGTGTTCTTGCTGATCGGTATCCGCTACGGAAATAGGTCGGCCTCCCGTGCACATCCATTCGGATACGGGAAAGCCCAATTCTTTTACAGTTTCCTCGTCTCGGTGCTCCTGTTCGGAATCGCGGGGTGGGAGAGTGCGAAACACGGGTACAACGCTGTCCTGCATCACGAGTCGGCTGCACTAGCTGGGTCTGTGACACAGTTCGGTTTCTCTTTTCCCGGGATTTGGGTGAACTACACAGTACTCGCCGGTGGGATACTGTTTGAGGGGTGGGCCTTCAAGAAGGCATACGCGGGCATGCAAGCCGACATCGACGAGCACGGCTGGAGTGGGCTGGTGGAGGCGTTTCGGAAAACGTCGAATGTGACGACACTCACAGCCTTTACCGAGGACACTATCGCTTTGGTCGGGTTGGCATTGGCTCTGGTCGGCGTATTCCTCTCCGATTTCACCGGTAATCCAATATACGACGCGACGGCTGCCCTGCTCATCGGGATCATGTTGATGGGATTCGCCATCGCGCTGGCGTGGGAGAACAAGCGTCTGTTGTTAGGTGAAAGCCTCCCCAAGCCCGAAGAACAACGGCTTCGTGAGCTCGTCCGAGAGTCGGACGGTGTGACAGATCTCATTGATCTTCGGACTGTCTACTTCGGCCCTGATAACGTGCTTGTCACCGCAGACGTAGTCTTCGATTCGGGCCTTGGTACCGACGAAATCGACACCCGTATCAACGGTATTGAGGATGCTATTAACCACGCCTACCCGGATATCCAGAAGATCTATATCGAGACTGAAACCAAGACGAGATGATCGTAGTTAATCACTGCGCAGGCGTTTTCTGTTCCGCCTGCGTCTCCATCCCCAGTTGCTCCATTTCCCATTCGACGTACTCTCGCATGCCTTCTTTCATCGGTCGATGCCCGATATCCAGTTCCTGTCTGGCCTTCGAGTTGTCGAGAAGAACCTCGCCGCTACTGAAGAACTCAAGCAGTTTACTTTCGAATTCTTCGGGAAGTCGCGTAGCGGCCTCGGCAACACTGACGACGGGCCCAGCCACTCCAAATGCGTTCGTCAGCGCCTGAGCCGTTTTGCGTACCGATATACGATCTGTACCACCAGCGAGTTCATCGAGATGCTTGACAGCAGCAGGCATCGATTGCGCGTTGCCTTCCAGTTCGTTTTTGCCTCTGTACTATCCGCCCGGAGTGCTGTCACCTGTGCGATGAGTGCCCCTGCCCATCCCGAGAGGGCTAACGCCAACAGCGCGAGTGAACCTGGCCGCATACTACTGTTTCCGTCGGGACAGCATATATACAGTATCCTCCACTGACCCCTCCTCTCACTCTGGGGTAACTGGGCCCTTGTACTGGGAGCGAACATTCTCTCCATCGCGCCACTGCCAGTAGTAGTAGCGGTTGTCGTTGATCTCTTTGATCGTTACTGTCGCTCTCGATGGAACCCCTTCGGGTCTCTCTTCTGCCGGCTCATGAATGTCATCGTCGTCGCCGTCTTCGCCAATATGGGGTTCGCGACTACGATACTCCGCTAGTTCCTCAGCGTACTCGGCAATTTGCCGGAGCCTTTTGAGGGAGCTATCGTTGAGCGTGTCGACGACATCGTCGGGAAGGTCCGATGGCGGTGTCGGTTGATCCTCGGGCATTCGTGATCGCCTTCGTTAACCAACAAGAACACCAGCATGATAGTTTTGTTGGTTAATACAAACCCGGAGGACAGTCTCGTGTCACATACGGAGAACTCAGTGGTGGTACCACACAGACGTTGCTGCCCGTTCTCACCGAGATGGAGTTAGGGAGGCGAGTCTGGATAGTGATCTCTTTACCTTCTACCGGCGATCCTGCCCCCACATCGTCATTTCAGGAGGGCATACAGTTGACTCCGCGTTACTCATCCGCCACGTTTTTCAGGAGAGGTTTCGATCGAGACGTTCAACTTGAGCAGGCGGAGTCCCCGTCCTCAAGGAGCATTGCAGTCCGCACAAGCGGACAAGAAGCGCAGTAGGGTGGGGTAGTTGACATATGAAACGCGTGGCCAACTGGATATTTTAAATATATTTTTATACTCGGATCGTATTCGATAACTTATAATATCGTTCGCTGTCCTCCGCCTCGGTTCGAGTGAACGACGCTGCGTGATCACCAGCGACGATGAGCCACATAAACGAGTAAGAAGACGACGGCGAGAAGACCGGCCGGGACCGAATCGAGTGGGTCGTATAACGTGACGATCGTGGCGGTGACAGTCAGTGCGCCGGCAAGGACGGCGTAGCCGAGGTTCGGGTCTCCCGACTGCGTGTATGGACGGGCTTCGTTCTGACGACCAGTTCGTTCCGGTCCAACTGATCCAGCGTTCGATCGACGCGAGCAGGAATGCGTGCCAGTGCGGGTATCGACTGCTGGACATCGCCCCACGGCTCTTCGATGAGCGTCTCGAGTTCGCTCTCGATGAGTCTCTGTTCGATGAGGAACGACCAAACGGCCGCAAGAAAATCGAACTCCAGGTCGAGTTGGCGACGGACACCTTCGCCGACGGAGCTAACTCGGATCAACAACATCACGTTTGGCGGGAGACGAAACGGAAAGTCCCGAAGCTGTGTCGTCAACTCGGTGATGATCAGACGCCAGCTAACCACGCGCAACAGTCGTTGGGCTGAATTTTGGAATACAGTTATATCCTCTCGAATCGTATCTAGTATTGCACGAGAGTGACATAATTATGCAAAAAAATGTAGGCGGATACGACCGTATTGCCCGGTTCATCGTCGGACCTGTACTGATTGTCGTGGGGGCAGCAGCACTCGCCGGGTTTCTCACGCTAGCGGGTGGAACACTCGGACTAGTGCTCGCGGGGGTCGCAGTCTTGGTCGGGGCAGTCTTGACAATCACTGCTATGACCCGTAAGTGCCCCCTCAACTCTGCCATTGGCCTGAACACGTACAACGAACGTTCAGCGCAGCAATCGTCTACTGACGAGTCCGGGTCCAGTATCAAGTAACCCGGATTCGTATTATCCTTGTTGCCTACGGATGGCATGCAAAGGGCAATACAGCACACCGATTCGAGGTCCATCGCGAGCGAGTATATAGTTATCTGCTGTACTGTCGCATCTCAATTCAAATCACGGATGTTCGTCGACAAAATCGAGATAAATAAGTACAAAAATCCAAGATACTCGGCAGATATGGGCGAATTGCAAAATACTACGTTCGACGACCAGGATTGACACAGTGAACTCAGTGAAGTACCTCGGGGACAAGCCCCGAGGCTTCCCTGTTTAGGACCGCACTGCACCGGCAAGGGAATTCAATTCCCTCCGACCTTCCCCGTGAGGGGTCGGCTGGAAGTAACACCCGAACACACCGCGTGTCCGTGAAGGTCGGTCGCTCTACCACGACCCGATAACTCCCGTCGCACCGCCAGTGGCGGGTTTTGAGAAGAGTCACATTTCTAACCCGTTCAAACGACCAGCAAAGGAATTGAGGTCTTCAATTCCAGACTTTGAGGGTTGTTTCTGGTCGTTACGCAATATTAACTGATTAGACTAATGAACATTAGCAAAATCACTGACGGGCTTCATGCTTGGGGTCAAGTGATTCGAGACGCGGAGCGTCTCGTCATCTGCTCGCGGGCTTGCCCGCTCGCAGGTTCGTTGGACGGAGTCCAAAGCTCATCACGGAAATCGTAGATTTCCGTACGACCCCAAGGCACTCGCCTTTCTCCACCTGTAGAAATGGGCGGATCGAATCACGAATCGACCCACAAGAGCGGGGTATATCGTCCTGTGGTCTCTTTGGAGACTGGGAACGACCCGACTTTCTCCCACTCCTCCGATCGCTCCTGCAGGACGTTCCCCCGATGCGTTCCCACAACCGCAGAGCCGTCTACGGATGTGATCCCGGTAACGGTCTCAGTCGGATACCGGTGAGGCACCGGTTCTATCGTCTCCCCGTCGGACGTGACGAACAGTTCGGGATCCGCGTCACTGTCGTCCCACGTCGACGAGTTCTTCAGCGCACCTCCGGCATACACCGTGTCGTCGACGGAAAACACGGCCCGGAAGTATCGCTGATCGTAGTCGGTATCGAGCCTCGTCCAGGACTCCCCGGCATTCTCTGTGTAAAATAGGCCAAAGCCCGTCGCCGCGACGAACTCGTCCGGCCCGATAGCGTGAAGTTCGTGAATGTCGTCGTCCGCTCCATCGCATTTGTGCCACGAGTCGCCTCCGTCGTCGCTGACGTGGACCCCTCCGACCTCGATGCCGGTGATTATTCGATCCGGGGCTTCCGAGGGGACGAGAACGTCCCTGACCTGTGCCGTATTCTCGTGCCGGGGAAGTTGCCACTCGTTCGCTTCCGACCGATCACGGAAGGCCTCGATCTCTTCCCACTCCAGATCCTGATACGGCGGGTTTTGATCGGTCGTGTCGGTGACGAAGACGTGTGCTGGCCGGGTGCCCGCGAACAACGTCTGATCGCGGGAGCGACAACCTACCGAATACACCTGTTCCTGCGGGACATTCAGATCAGTCCATTCGTCCCCATCGGTCGAATGATACAGTCCGGTTTTCGTAGCAGCGAACACGCCTCGGTGGTCCGGGAACTCTCTGACCCGCAGAACCCGCCCCGTATCGTGAACCTTCCTCGCGGTAGTGGCGGTTGCTGATTCGAGACTATCTGTCCGATATATTCCATCGTCACTTCCTACGATGAGCATATCTCTATCTGGACTGGAGGGCAGTTAACTGTAATCGGAAACGAATTTTTGTAACTATATTGTTATTCAAGCTCTTGCTCTGGTAATAGCTTTTCATCCTTAGAGATCGTACCGAGATAGCATGACGTCGTTCCTTGTGCTGTAGGGGACCGGCGAGGGACAGACAGCGAAGGTCGCAGATCGGATCGAGACCGTGCTCACGAATCGCGGCCACGACGTGAGCATGGTCGACGTCGAAACGGCTCCGGATACGCTCCAGATCGAGGAGTTCGATGCCGTTCTCGTGGGCTCCTCGATCCACGTCGGAAAACACCATTCGGCTATTAGTGAGTTCGTTCGCACGAATCGAGGTGCTCTGAATTCTCTTCCGTCGGCGTTCTTCCAGCTATCGTTATCCTCGCCAGTCGACGACCCGGAGCGACGTGCCGAGGCGGCGCGATACGTCGACGAACTACTCGAGGAATCGGGCTGGCATCCCGACAAGACCGGCCTGTTCGGCGGTGCACTCCGGTACTCGAAGTACGGCTTTCTCAAACGCTTGCTGTTGAAACGGATCGCCAAAGACGCAACTGGCGATGTGGACACCTCACACGACTATGAGTATACAGACTGGGAAGAAGTCGCGGCGTTCGCGATTGATTTCGCCGTGTTTGTGAAAGGCCGACTCGCAGAGAGACCTCACTCGCCGTCGGACGGATCCTCGGAGTGACCCCGAACGACACTCTAGCATTCCGCTCACTCCGGACCTGATTCCGGTCGAGGGGGTGATCGACGAAACTGCGATTGCTACTGTCGTAGTCGTGCAGTTGGGTGTCCAGGCGTTTGTCGTCGCCGTGATCGTCGCGTACTACGGCCGAATAGCCTTGCACGCGGTGGAAGTCCCGGAGCGGCCGATGTCGGCGGAGAGAACGCCTGAGTAAAACGCAGTTGAGGAACTCTGACTTGCGGAGTCTCTATCGTAATTCTGAGCTGAGGATTTAATTGTATCTAAAGAATAACGGGTTGGGCAGCATCGGGAACTCTGTTCTATCCGGATTGAATGGCCTGGATTATTTGTCAAGATGTAGTGGTCGCTATCGCTGAAGGTGCCACCACTTCTCCCGTATTGATATTCAGTTTTGGATTCGGGCGATCAGTGCTGGCCCTTCCGCCGTTGGAGACGACAAAAAAGAGTGCTGAAGGAACCCACTATGGAACGGTCCTACGTCTGTTGCTAACGACGCATACCGAGCGGGTTCTTGCAGTTTTTGCAGAGAAAGAGGTCCTTGTTCTCGTAGAGGCTGAATCCGCCGTCCTCCTCTACCTCAAACTCTGGGACCTCGTGTTTGTGTGCCTTGTCGAGTTCCTCCATCGATTCAGCCTCGTCACCGCATTCCGGGCAAGTGATCGTGTCACCCATACACACGGATTATGCAGGGAAGCTATATAAAAATAGCCACGCAGTGTGGATCGGATACACACCGTGTGGCACGCCGAACCCGTGCGCGACTGCACCTCCAACGCCGTTGCGTTCCCGCGGTATGAATGGCTCAAATACCGTTGGTTACCTCGCCGCTAAGTAAATGGACTGGCCCGAGTATTAGCAGTTACTGGATGTGGACGATCTACTTACCGCTCCTTCCAACATTCTACAGTACTGACTATATCCTCTGTATTCAACACGGTGTCTGGTGGGAGGAAAGAGACTGATGAGTAAACACCAGAGCAGCCAGTTACTCCGTCTCGGCCTCGATCACCGGTTCTTCGCTTTCGTTAGTCTCGTTCGAATGCGCCGCCTGGTAGGCATTTTTATACTGCTGGATTTTCCGGTAGAGCAGGTAGCCAAAGCCCCCTACATACAGTGAAATATAGATGAAAAAAGCGGCAAGTTGGGGGAGGCCTGTCACGGCCTGGATCAGCCCGCTTCCGATTCCGACTGTCGTATTGTAGGTTGCGTGGATTACTGCGGCGATGATGAGCCCTTTTACGATGATTGGACCGCGGTTCTCAGGATTAAACTTCGCTAACCCGAGGTAGTAGCCCGCGAACGACGAGTAGACGACGTGCCCGGGCCCGGCTAATGCGCGGGTCGCAGTGATATCACCGCCGATACCGATCAGATCCAAGCCGAGAGACAGACCGCCGACTTCTCCGACTGCTCCACTGATGTAGATGGCATTTTCGATGGTAGCGAATCCGAGTCCGGCGACAGCGCCGTACACTGCGCCGTCGATAACTGCGGCGAACCGAGCGTCGTTATACGCATAGAGCCGTACTGCGAGCAGTTTCACTGTCTCTTCCACGGGTCCTACGATGAGGAAGAAAAACAGAACCATCCCGATACCACCGAGCATCGTGAAAAGCGGCTGAAACAAGCTATTGAGAACGGCAGCAAACCCTGCGGTGAGCACGCCAAGTATGAAGGTAGCCGCGAGCAGCGATAGCGGCTCACTGGTCGTTACATCGCTGTACCAGACGTACCCCGCCAATGCCAGCGCAGGAAAGGCAGAGAGGGCCGTTAGTACGCCGATTGAGGGCTCCCTCAGAATACTGAGGCCGCCGATGGCGAGGAAAATCAACAGTGCGAGCAGGATCAAGAGAATCTGGCCGGTACGAACCGCCAACCAGTAGACCGCGACCGAGGCGCTATCGAGGAGGGACCGCTGTTCCCACGATGAGATCCCGTAGAGATCTCGCTCGTCGTCCGCGGCCTCGACAGGATCCGTATTTTCTGAACTCATGGCTCTGTTGAAACCCTTAAAAACTGCTACAACTCGTGTACTGAATGCAGAGATAACGGTCTGCTGAGCAAGAGCCAGTCACAATGAGATACATTGTCCCGTCTAGTACCCTCTTCGCCCTTCGAAACACTGTCCACACTTGCTCGTGTTGTCTTGCTTGATACGGTCTGGGACCCCGATTATTCGTAATTTTTCCTGTCCAACGTGGTCGGCGTGTCCACATACAGTCTGGAACTCACCGAGTCCCAGTTCCTGTTTGTGAAGCGTCATCGTCGTTTCGTTCAGGATCAGGCTCCCCCCCGTGTTCTGGACGATTCCCATAGTATGTTATGGTGTGCCACACTAAAAATTCTACAGCATGGTGTACAATGATATTTGAACCGTAATGCTGAGCTGGCATTGATAGATACAGTTTCGAATAATTGATACGCGCCGTCTATTCGGCGTGCCCGCCGGACCCCATCGTCGATTGGGGGTTTCAACAAGGCCGACCTCATACTCAGCCATAGGTGGTGCTTCCGCAGAAAAGAAAGAGTCAGGCCCGGGAATCACTCCCCAGCTCTGTTCCCGCCAGGAGCACGGTAACTACCCCACGGGGGCTGATCTGGCAGGGCAGGTGACGGTGTCGGATTTCCGATCCGCGGCCGTAGTTAGGGCCAGGTCTCACTCGATACAGCAGCTCATCGTCGACGTATCACGCCGGAACGCCTGACAGGCCTGTTTGAATGCCTCGCTGAACGTCGGGAAGGGGTGGACAGTATCGATACTGTCGTCGACGGTCAGGCTGAACTTCACAGCGAGGGTGGCTTCCATGATCATGTCGGCGGCACGGGGGCCAACCATGTGGACGCCCACAATCTCATCGGTCTCGTGGTGTTTGACTACCTGAACGAGGCCGTCGGTGTTTTTGACCGTTTTTGCCCGGGGGACATCCGCCATCTGGACGGTTCGACACGCACAGGTACCGTGTTCGTCGGTGTAGTCGAGTTCGGTGATGCCGACCGAGGCCACTTCCGGACTGGTGAATACGACTTTGGGAACCACATCGTAGTCGATAGTAGCCCCCTTGTTGTCTTCTCGCGGGCCGCTCGAACGGCCCGTGGAGCGTTGTTTCACGCTGCCGAACGCGTTCCTGACAGCGTGGTTACCCTCCTTGGCGGCCACTGTCTCAAGTTCGGGTTCGCCGATGACGTCACCGGCCGCATACACGTCAGGGTTCGTCGTCTGGAAGTACTCGTTCACCCGGACGGTGCCGTCAGTGGCAGTCTCGATACCGGCCTCGTCGAAGCCGGCGTTTGTACTATTGGGCTGGACACCAGTCGCGACGAAGAGGCTCTCGGCTGCGAATTCGCGAGTATTGCTGTCGATCACGGTCTCGACGGAGACGCCGTCCTGTGCCGCTGTCCCGTTGACTTCCGGCGAGTGTACGCGCTGGAAGTCGTTACCGGTCACGACTTCGATACCTTGCTCCTCGAAGGACCGTTGCATCACCCGACCTAGCTGGCCCTCCATGCCCGAAAGAACGCTCTCGGAACGCTGGAGGATAGTCACATTGACAGAATGCTAGCAGAAGCCCACCCCTTCAGGGGTGGGTCAGAGCGGTAGGCCCCAGAGGAGAGTTCCACCCCGCTAAACGCCGGCCCCGTGATTCCCAGGCACTATTCATCATCTACAGGCCACCATACGACAGCACGCGCTCCGACCTCCATCCGCTCCAACACACCCCGCTCCTCCAACCTCTGCAGCCGTTCCAACACCGCTTTCCGGCCGATACTCACCTCGCCCGCAACCTGTTTCGCCGTCAACACCGGCTTCTCAGACCCTCGAAACACGTCTAGCAGATCCTCATCAGATACTTCCGTCTCGTACGTCCCACCCGAGCTACGCGAACGATCCTCGGTCATACCACTACGTATCCGTTCCTCACTCATAACCGTTGGTCTCGAAGGAAAACGCTTAACACCAACCACCACGAAGGAATTGGTGGATGCGACGAACCAATATGTTCGACGTACGGCCACTCTCCCACCGCGGGAAGCTCGCCTTCATCGAACTGTTGGACGCGTCCGCCGCCTGCTTCAACGAGCTCAACTACGACCGCCGCCAAGCCTACTTCTCCGCACGATACGACGCGGACGACCACCACACCGTCTCCGAACTCACAGACATCGTCTGCGACGCCGCCTCCCAAGAGGAGTACCGCAACAAGTACATCCAGCAACTCTCATCAAGCATTCCCCAGCAACTCGAGCGAAAGAACTGGCAGACGTGGATTGGCTTCTTCGAACTCCTCCGCAAATACCGCAATCCCGAAGACGATGAAGTCACCGACGAACCAAGCCCACCGGGCTACTGGAAGGAAGACGATACTCGCCAACTCCACACGGTCATCCGCAACGACACCTACTCGCTGGAACTTGGGGAACGGTCCCGACTCGAAATCCCGCTGGGCAAAGAGTTGAAAGAGAAGTACGGCTTCGGCTACCATGAGAAACTCCGACTCGAAGTCAGCGGCCGCCCACACTGGGACGGTCCGAACGGCTCCCTCGAACTCGTATACGACCGGACTGTCGAAACGTTCACCGCACGCCAATCCGTCGGACGCACCCACACTGATCCTGTCCGACGTGGTACTGAGACACCTGCACTGGCCACCACCGCAGGCGAGGACAACGGCGTGGTGGCAGCGGTGGACATCGGCGCAAACAACCTCGCCGCCGTCGTCACGAGTGAGGGAGACCACGTAGTCTTCCACGGCCGGCCCTGCTTCGAGCGGTTCCACGATCTCACAGTCGAGATTGCGGACGTACAGTCCAGACTCCCGGATGGCCAGTACTCCACCGAGCAAATCGAGCGGTTGTACCGCCGTCGGCGGGAGCAGCGCGACCACGCCCAAGACGCGCTCGTTCGCCACCTTGCCCGGTGGCTCGTCGAACGGAGCGTCACGGATCTGCACGTCGGCAAGCTCGACGACGTGCGTGAACAGCACTGGTCTGCGGTAGTGAACGAGAAAACAGACCTGTTCTGGGCGCACGGCCGGTTCCGCGATCGGCTCGAGGACGTGCTGGAAGACGAGTGTGGCATCACCGTTCACGAGGAAAGTGAAGCAGGCACGTCCAGCACGTGCCCGGCGTGTGGTGGTGAGAACGTTCACCGCTCCGGCGACGACTTACAGTGTCTGTCGTGTGATTTCGAGGGACACTCGGATCTTGTGGGGGCGGTGAACTTCCTCGTTGAGCAGGCGGAGTTGGAAGGTGGGTCGATGGCTCGACCCGCGGCCCGCGGGCAGAACAGCCCAAGGGACGCAATTGCGTGCCTCGAGTGGGACGATCATCGGTGGCAACACGGTGATCAGTCGACCAAAGAGGAACCCGCAGACCGGAGTACCACGCGAGAGGGTGGGAATCTTGCTTCCGGGGTATCAGGCAGGGCCTGAATCACCCGCGGAGGAATCCCACGGCTTCAGCCGTGGGAGGAAGTCAAGGGCGCACGGCAAGCACTAGAATCGCTCCGGCAGTTCCGAGATTCAGGTAGATCGTCGGCCGATCGAAGCCGACGGCCGCCTCCACAAGTACCCAGGCCAGCATCGCGACGGCAACGCCGACGGCTGTGAGCCACCCCCACCAGCGCTGCGTGTAGAGCGCGTAGCACACGACTGCCGGGACGACCCCGAACACGACGAACAGCATGATGCCCGGGACGAGGAAATCCCCAAACGGCGTCCCGTCGAGTGGGCCTGTTGAGAGACCGATTATCTCCCCGGAAGGCCTCATCAGTAAGGCTGTGCCGCCTATCAGTGCACGAACCGATAGCTGACCGAGAACCGCCAGGAGCAGCCACAGGATAGCCGGATGGTCGCGGATTCGCATTATCTGGTCTGTCTCTTTGCCGGTACTTGAAGAGTTCGCCCGTCGGTCTCATGGTTGGAACAATGCAGGGAGCGACGCGACCGGAGAGTATAATACAGCGACCGGAATGCGCCGCACCGCTCATGGCGGGAAAAATTTCCTTCCAATTGTTGGATGATATCGGACTTTCACTATGTGCCGACGGATCTCTGGCCCCCTGGATACGGACTGGTCGGGGGTGGTCCTCAGAACGTGATGATCTCGTAGTCATCGTCGACCAGCGAACGGACGCTGGGGTGACCGTCGTGGTCATCGAGCGTTACGACGCCGGAATCGGAAACGGCGTCCTCGACTCCGAACGCACCGGAACAGAACTCACAGGCGGCGGCGTCATCGCGGACGGTCTGATACAGGTCGTGATAGTCGCTGTCTTCGTCTTCGAGTTCGGGAACCCACTGTGTCCCTGCGCCGTCGAAGATCAGTTCGACGTCGTCGCCGTCGGTCTCGGCGAACTCCTTGGCCGTTTCGAGACCGTTCACGAGTCGACCGACGTTTTCGTGGCCTTCCGTCCCTGCAAGAATGATAACTGCTGCTTTCGTCATTACGTCTTCTCTTACTGGCCGTGCCCGTTTATGTTGGATGTAGTCGTGTGAGAGAGATCCGACTGCGAGAAAGGCTTATATACTATTTTCAGTCCATGTCAACAAGGATCAGTACCTATGTCCCCGACTCACGGCTCACCGGGACAGTCAATCGCCGATCAGTGTGAGTGGCCGCCGTTTCCGCGCTCGAACTGTCCCGAAAAGCCGCGCTGGACGACTTCGGACAGTGCCGGATGGATATGGACCGATTCACGGATGTCCTGGACGGTGCCGGATCCGGCTTTCATCGCCACGACGACCTCCTGAATGAGGTTGGACGCCTCCGGGCCGATGATGTGACAGCCCAGAATCTCCCCATCGAGATCGATGATCGCCTTCAGGAATCCATCGACCTTCATCGCGCTGCCACGGGCCGTCTTGTCGTATCGGTACGTCCGGGTAGCGTACTCGCGGCCCTCTTCCCTGAGTTCTCCTTCGCGTGCACCGACGCCGGCAACCTCCGGAGAGGCAAACACCGCAAACGGCATCGCCGTATAATCGACTGGTTCGAGATCGGATCCGAAGATGTTCCGGGTGACGGCCTGTGCCTCGTGGTTTGCGCTGTGTTTCAACAGATACTCTCCGACGATATCACCGAGCGCCCACACCCCGTCGGCTGTTGTCCGTAGATAGTCGTCAGTTTCGACGAACCCACGCTCGTCCGTTTCGACGCCCGCAGCATCGAGATCGAGGAGATCCGTGTTCGGTGTTCGTCCCGCAGCGACGAGTAGTTCGTCTCCGGTTACTGTGAGCGATTCCTCGCCGACGATGCCGGGATCCTCACCGTACTCGTAGGGGCGAGCCTCGACAGTTACCGATCCATCGGTCTCCGAAACCGCGGTGGCCGCGTGCCCGGTATGAACCGTGAAGCGCTCGTCGTAGCGTTCGGTAAACGCCTCTGCGACCTCCTGGTCGGCTTCCGGCAGCAGCGTCGGCCGGCGTCCGACTATCGTCACCTCGCTCCCGAACGTACCGAAAAAGTGGCCGAGTTCCGCCGCGATGTAACCCCCACCGATGATAACGAGGTGATCCGGTGGCGTTTCTAACTGAAGTGCGTCGGTGCTCGTCAGGTAGTCGACCTCCTTGATCCCCTCGACGTTCGGAATTCCGGGCCGGGTCCCGGCGGCGATAAGCACCGTGTCGGCCCGGATTCGACTGCCCTCGTCCGTGCCGCTGACGATTTCGACCGTTCGCTCGTCGACAAAACGGCCTTCCCCCTCGTACAGATGGTGTTGATCGGACGAACGCAACCCCTGTTGGATCGAGTCCGAATCGGTTTCGACGTCCTCGTTGACTTCGCGAACGATCTCCGAGAAGTCGATGTCGGAAATCTCGGCGTCGATATGAAACTCGTCGGCCCGTTCGATCGTTTCGACCATGTCCGCATGGTAGAGCAGCATCTTCGACGGGATGCATCCACGGTTGAGACACGTTCCCCCGAGTGGTCCTTTCTCGACGACTGCGACTGACTGGCCCTGATTCACGGCGACGCTTGCGACATCTAGTCCCGATCCGGAACCGATAACCAGGAAATCAACTTCGTTCATATGACTTTCCTGGGGGCGCCGTGATAATAATCATCCGTGGCTGTTCGATCTAACCAGATGACCACCGCAGGGAATTCATACTCTTTGGGATCGGGTTTGAAACTGAAGGAGGGGGAGCATGTGACATATTATCTCGGCTATTACTCGTTGCCAATCAACAATAATCATCGAGCGCAACTGCAATATGCTCACACAGTGAGGATGTGTGAGATCGCAATCTCACAGGCCGACCTGGGTAGCGTCGACAGAGTGTGTTCCCCGTGCACATACGCCATATATCTTTGTACCCGTCTGTTGAAGCGTTCACGGGGTACTCAGAGAACCGATGACGACATCATACGACGAATGGACGGCAGCACAGGAGCGCGCGCAAGTCACGGTCGACGATCACGAGATCGAGATGGCGTACCGGGACGAAGGATCCGGTGACCCTGTGGTATTCCTCCATGGGATCCCGACGAACTCGTACCTCTTTCGTGAGCAGTTCGACGTGGTCGCGGCGCAGCGTCGCGCGATTGCGCCGGATATGATCGGCTACGGTAACTCGGCGATGCACGACGGGTTCGATCGGTCGATCCGCGCTCAGGAGCAGGCGGTCCGCGGTCTCGTCGACGAGTTGGGGTTCGACACTATCGACTTCGTCGGTCACGATCTGGGCGGCGGTGTCGGCCTGCGCTACGCCGCCCGGACTCCCGACGCTATCGACCGACTGGTCCTGTCGAACTCCGTCGCCTACGATTCGTGGCCGATCGGGACTATCACGGACCTCGGCCTCCCCGAGACGGCACGGGAGACGAGCGTCGAGGGGCTACAGGAGATGCTCGACGGCCTGTTCCGCAACACGCTCCTCGGCGACGATCACGACGAGGCGTTCCTCGAGGGAATGACGACGCCATGGGCCACCGAGGAGGGTGTTGTCTCCGTCGTCCGAAACGCGAGCGCGACAAACACGAACCATACGACCGAAATCGACCCCCGCGACGTGACCGCTGACACGCTTTTGTTGTGGGGAACGGAAGACGAGTTTCAGCCGATCGAGTGGGCTGAACGCCTCGAAGACGATATCGAATCCTGCGAACTCGTCGGTCTCGAAGCCAACCACTGGGTTCCAGAGGATCGGACTGAAGCGTTCTCTGACCGTTTGACGGACTTCTTGTCGTAGGTGACGGCCCAGCGACTCGAACCGATCGCGTGCGGTTTTTTATCTATCGGGCCGGACCAGAGGGAGTATGGAGAAGGTTCGTATCGACGACGTCGACAACAGCGTCCAACCGGCGGCGGTGATGCGCCCGCTGACCGAGGCCCTGGATGCCACCGATATCGCGATCAACTACTACGAACTCGAACCGGGTGATAGCTTCGCGTTCGCATATCACAACCACGAGCTTCAGGAGGAACTGTTTTGTATCCAGTCGGGAACGGCAACGTTCGAGACCGAGAGCGGTCCGGTGACCGTTGCGGCCGGAGAAATCATCCGATTCGACCCCGGCGAGTTCCAGCGTGGCTGGAACCGTGGCGACGAACGCGTCCGCGCGCTCGCTCTCGGTGCACCGCTCGAATACGGTGAGCAGCGCACACTTCGTCACTGCCCGGACTGTGAGGCCGAAACAGACAACGGCCTGGAACGAACTGACGACGAGACGGCGGTCGTCGCCTACTGCAAAACATGTGGTGCAGAGACGGGGAGATGGTTCCGGGGGTCGATGGAGGGAGACGTCCCGTAGTATCGCCTGATTTCGGAATCTCGATTCCGTGAGGTCCGCCTACTGCCCGCCGTTCAATCTCGGCAGCGAGGCCGACCGTCTGTTGGCTACCGCTTCGCTCTGTCGGTCGGCCCAGACGCCGTTGAGATACAGACAAGCGCTCCAGTTGTGGCTACTCGTCAGGAAACGAGTCCCAGAACACGTCCGGCAGTTCCTGGTCGGGATTCTCTTCGAGATAGTTCTGCTTGGTCAGGTTTGCGTCCTCGATGAGCGAGGCGGCTTCCCCTGCCCAGACATAGAACCCGATCAGGGTCTCGCGTCGCATCCGCTCGAGATCGACCGAGTGATACACGTTGACGACACCGCCACCTTCACGGTTCAGTTCGGATTGCCGAAGGAGGCCCAGATCTACTAGTTTGTTGAGATATCGGGTGATCGTACTCCGATCGTAGCCCAGCGAGTCAGCCACCTCGTTCGCCGACACTGGCCCTTCACCGATGACACACAGGCAGATATCGAGGCCCGCCTTTGGAAGGTCGAACGCCTCCAAAAGCACCTGTCTTACGTCGGGCGGTTTGACACTCATCTCTACGTCCGTTACGCGCTCCATCGGTTCGTCGTGACAGGACATCGGCGGTTCGTCGCGACCGAGTGCGAGAACCACGTTGTCACAGTCGGGGCATTCGAATATATCGTATCGGCTGGATGCCGGATCGTACTGCACTTCGTCGACGTCCTCTCCCGATTGGCTCGTTTCGTTTTTAGACATTAGCAATCTATTCCCGTTAGTTGAATAAAAACGTGGCATCCCAATAAAATGGGCCCCCTCACTTCTCCGAGCACGGAGGTCCGGAGTCGACGATTATCGCCTCCTCGGTATCGAGTTCTAAGAACTCTTCACCGGTAATTGTCACTCTCACAGTGCCGTCCGGGTCGATTCGAGCCAGCTCACAGGCGTCCAAACCGGTTAAATGTATTTCGACTGCGCGTTTGTCCGTATCGAGCGCGGCTACTAGCGTTTCGATGGTCGTCGTTTCCTCTCGCTCAGCGTCTGTCATCCGGGCGAGGTGCTCCAGAGTGGTTCGTCTGTTCATGGGCATAGCACTGGGAAAGTTTAGCCCGGTACCAACGCCAGGGTGGCCGCGACTCTGCGCCACCAACTGTTCAGACAGCGGTCGATGTCGCCGACCGGTGAGAGCCGGACGCTGCCGTCCTCGATCCACGAGGTGACGTTTTCGTTATGGATCCAGAGGGCTTCGTGCCCTGACACTCGAATCGCGTTCGGAACCGCTTCGGTTTCTTCACTGAAATGTGTGCTCAACACAGCGCCTCCTCGTGTCCCGGCTACAGTCTGCAGACTCTGACCGCCCACAGATCGTGTCGAACCCGTCGTATCCTTCGACTCGGGTGAATTGGAAGATGAGGTCATTGAAGTCGCTTCTTTTAATTCCCCGCTTTATCCGTTATTAGGAGTGTTGCGAGCGTGTAAGGCCGTTACACTCCGTCTCTCGATTCGCCCCAGTGCCCAATCACGTCAGGAATGATGACCGATCAACAGGCCGAATCATTACCATCGGGAGTCAAATGTATCGGTGCAAGACCGAGGAGCTTCGCCGTGCGGTGAGCGAAACGCATCCTTGACGATCTAGTTCGTACCCATCACGACCGTCCCGAAAGAAGGTCTATATGGAGATCTAGAACAGTCGCCGCTCGACTGCCTGACGGAGTGGTCCCGGCTGGCTTGCGCCGTAAACGACTAAAGTGCCGTGTTCCGTCCTGCTCGTCACTGGCCTCGAACCCCGACCGAACAGTCGGTCCGTGAGAGCGCGCTGACTGCCGCTGACAACGAGGACGTCGGAGTCGGTGGCCGCAAGGTCGATCACGTCGTCGGTATCCGCCTCCACGACCTGGGTCTCGACCGGTGCCTTACAGAGCGCCGCCAGTTCAGAGAGATAATCCTCGGTAGTGTTTCGACGACTCTCGGGCGGGTCCGCGCTGACGGGGAAGTAGAAGGTGACCGTCGCACCGACGGCGGTGGCAAGCGTGTCTGCCAGGTCGACTTTCGCAGGGTCGAACGGTCCCTCGTCGGTGACGACGCCGATACGCTCGACCGTGTCGTGTTCGAGATTCGAGACCTCGATAACGTTACAGGGGGCGTGTTCTTCGATCCAGTCGGCGTCGCTGCCGAGCAACGTTTCGAACGCGGTCGAACGCTCGATCATCAGGGTATCAGCGTTGACATCTGCGGCATAGTTGACGATGGCATGTCGGGTGTCATGGCTGACGACTTCGCCGTATCGGATCGGTATTTCGGAGTCAGTTGCCCGGTCGGCCAGTCTGGCCTCGAACGCCTGGTCGGCTTCGGTGAGGGTCGAAGCCGACTGTGGGAGCGGCGTCTGGTCAGGGACTTCGTCGAACTGGGCGACCCGGACACCGCCCTCTCTGGTTCGCGCCAGGTCCACAGCGAGGTCGATCAGCGAGCGCTCGACGTCGGATGGCGTCTGTTCGGTGACCGCCACGAGGACCTCGTTGCCTTCGGCTTCGACTTCCGATTCGGTCTTCTCGACGACATCTCGCCCCACACTCCGGCGGAGAGCATCGGTCATCGCGCCCTCGCGGCCGACACCGCCCTGCCGGTAGACGAAGAAGTAGTACCACGCCATCGAACCAGCAATAATGACGATGGCACCGACCAGCGGGACGAACCCGATGTACCGCAGGAGGACGACCCCCCCGATGATCCCAACTAGCTGGGGAACGGGGTATAGCGGCGACTTGAAACTTGGGTCGTACGCTTCGATCGAGCCCTCGCGGAAGGCGATCAGTGCGACGTTGATCAGGATGAACACCAGTATCTGAAACGCGCTGGCGAGTTTGGCGATATCCTCGATCGGGACAAACGCGATGAGGACGAGCAACACCGTACCGGTGATCGTGATCGCGTTGACCGGCGTCGAGAATCGGTTGCTGACGTTCTCGAAGATATCGGGGGCTAGTCCATCGCGGCTCATTGCGAAGGGGTATCGCGAGGAGGAGAGAATACCTGCATTCGCGGTACTGATCAACGCGAGCAATGCGGCGAAGACGATGGCGATGACGCCAATCGCGGGTAACGCGTTGTCGGCTGCGACCTGCATCGGGGTCCCAGTGCTGGTAAGTGCGGCTTCCTCCGCGACTCCAACCATCACGGTTACGATGGCGATGTAGATCACGGTTGTGATGACGAGCGAGCCGAGAATTCCCAGCGGGAGGTTCCGATCGGGGTTCTCGACCTCCTCGGCGACGCTAGCGATCTTCGTGACGCCAGCGTAAGAGACGAACACGAACCCGGTCGCGCCGAGAATTCCCTCGATTCCGCTGTCGAAAAAGCCCTCGAAGCGGGCACTCTCGACGCTCGGCGCACCGGCGACGATGAACCAGACCATTACCGCAAGCATCACCGCGACGATCACCACCTGCATCCGTCCAGTCTGTTTTGCGCCGACGATATTCAGAATGATCAACAGGACTGCGACTGTGAGCGCGACAGGTGTCACTGGCAGATCAAACAACAACACCAGATACGGTGCGCCGCCGACCAGTGCCAGCGCCCCTTTGAACGTCAGCGAGAACCACGTCCCGACGCCGGCGATGGTTCCAAACAGGGGCCCCATCGCGCGCTCGATGTACAGGTATGTTCCTCCGGCCTCGGGCATCGCCGTCGCCATCTCGGACTTGCTCAGTGCTGCGGGTAACACCAGCACGCCAGCGAGGAAATACGCGAATACGACCGCCGGACCGGCCATCTTCATCGCCAGTCCCGGCAAAATGAAGATACCGCTACCGACCATCGCGCCGATGCTGATCGCCGTCACCGCCGGTAGGCCCAGGTCACGCTCTAGCTCTTTTCCCATCAGTATGCGGAGACTCTACCGCTTCGACTATTATCGATCGGTCCCAGAAAATCGACGGGAGTACCGAAGAGGAGTGACTCGTCCATATGTCCGACCTCTGGCTATCGCCCCGAATAAGCACTGTGATTCACTGTTGGCGGATACCGATCAGTTGTTTTGGATTGCGTCGATCACCATTGCAGCAGCGAGAATCGGTTCCTTGGGGACGTCGGTAGCGTCATCAATCGTAATCTCGTACCGGTCCCGGAACGATAACTGGCCGTTGATCGATCCGACGTGATCGCCGTTCGCGTCCGTGATTTCGTACTTGTGCGGGATCAGATAACCAAGTGGGAGAAAACCCCGCAACGCCGTTACTACTGCTCCACGAGAGTTGATTTCGGCGAGTTTGGCTCCCGTTTCGGCATCACGCACTGTCCACGTATCCTGGAACATCGAGAAGTCGTTTGAAAGAACAACGAGTTCCGCTCCGGTTTGGGCGTCTATCAGCAGGTAGTCGCCTGCAACATCGATGATGCCGGCGGCTTTCACCGAGAAGACGTCCTCCCCGTTCGCATTGACGAACGGGAACTCTTCTTTCATTTTGAACATCTTCTGTTTGCCACTAAGAACTGTGTTACCTACCGAATCAACTGCTTTGTACTTGTTTCGGATCAGGCTTTGTTCAACAGTGTACTGATCGTCGGCGAAATCAATACCGGAAATGTCGTATTTATTCGCGGGGGCCATACTCTTGTATATACTACGGCGGAGACTTGAAGATACTGGTGAGCCTGGACTCCCCGATGTGGTAGACGCCATTCGGAACACGGACACTCATCAAATTCGTTCCGGTGGATCGAAATGAGGATCCGTTTTTTGCGATGGTGTATCTGTTGACTCGTCGCCCCGGAGAATGGCCAGCACCGCTTCCAACCGGGAATATCTCTACTCCGGGGAATCCATCTCTCATTTTAATATTGACATAAATGAGAAAATTGCTGTCAAACTAGTAAACCACTATAGCTTCGCGGCGACGAGGTGAGATGGAGTGTATTATGCTAGTATTCGATATTTTGAGAGGCGGATGCGCGAACGCTTCTACAGAGGGATTACGAGGGGTTCTGCGATAGTACAGATCTATCTATTCGGATCGAGATGCCCGACCTATAACGGGTAATCAACGGCCCTGCTGAACCAAGAGTACATATAATTCAGGCGATTAATCAGATCACTGGTCCGGAATCATGAGTATGGTTATGTGGCTCTGTTGAAATCCTCTATCGATGATAAATTTTTACGGCGGTGCTGAATATAGAGCATGTATCCATCAAAGGAACCGTTCGTCATTGTTTGTTGAACATAAGTGGGAGAGCGATCGATATGAGTCAGAGAATAGATTAATGATCGTACAGCTTCCTCTACGGGAAGATGTTTTTATTCCTGGAGAAGGGGTAGATGAAGATGGAGATACCGAGGAGTTCTTTTCTCAGCTTCAAGATGCCTTTGATGATAATCTGAAGAGGTCGGTTTTGTATCCTTGGCAGGAAATCCCGGATTTGGAGGACGGTGATAATTCAGCGGGGGATACAGATGAGACAGGTGAAGCTGCTGAAGACGACCCAGAGAGCGATTCTGAGGGCCTTGTTGAAATCCTAAATCGGTGATCGTTCTCAGCGGCCGTGCTGAATAGGGCGGGCGTATCTTCTATTGGTGTCAGTTATTGTCTGCAGGTTCTGGGCTATTGTAGGTGGCTGGGTCGGGTGTCGGGATGCTGATCTCCTGGCCGTCGAGTTCGATCTGGTTGATGAAGGAGAACTCACCTCTATCATCGGGTGACTCCCCGGTGGTCCAGGCCTCGCCGGGGTCGTTTTCGGCCTCGGTTTTTGTCGACATGAAGTCGTAGTTGAACTCCTGATTCTCGGTTTCGTTCGGGAAACTATCGGGAATCGGATGGACGTCGAAGGGTTCCTCGGGGTCGCCGAGATCCTTGAGGATGGCCACCCACTGGTTCTGGTGCATCGTATCTCGGGCGATGAGGTACGCGAGCATGTCCTTCATCCCGGGGTCGTCCGTCATCTCGTAGAGGCGCGTCGCCAGAAGCCGTCCGCCCGACTCGGCCGTAATGTTGGCGTACATGTCGGAGGCGAGATTCCCTGTGGCGACGATATAGCTCCCGTTGAACGGAACGCCGCTCGAATCCATGGGCATGGCGTTCAGTCCAGAGGAGAGGAACTGCCGGGGCTGGAGACCAGCAAGGGCGGCGAAATCCTGGCTGTCCTCGACGTCTGCGAACGATTTTGGTGCTCCCTGGAGGTTCTTCCTGACCGCCGTAGCGAGCATCTCGATGTGACCGAGCTCCTCGGCAGCCGTATCACGGAGCGCCTCGCGGTACTGAGCGTACTCGTCTGGAACGGCCGCCGCCTGGAAAAAGTACTGCATGGCGACGCGCATCTCACCTTCGAGACCACCGATTGCTTGCTGGAGCATCTTCGCAAACAGGGGGTTCGGATCCTCGACTTCGACGGGGTATTGTAGCTCACTGTCTTGATAAAACATAACAGCGTAGGAAAGACGGACAGGATGGAATAGTCTTCTCCTTGTTACTGCAAGCCGAATAAGATTCCGCGCCTGTTGTTTTGTCCGCGATAAGGTGGAGCCGTAGCCGCCCAGTCGCATAATAGCGGCTACGATAATAGTGCCGGCACAGGCACGGATGATGACGCTTCAGAGTCCAGTTCCATCGATCCGATCTTCGGCCTGGCTGTGGCCGAGGGCAATCCCTGTGCCGGCGATGCCGAGGACTGTTTCGAGGAGTTCGAGCAAGAGATCCGTCCGAGTCACGAGGCGACACCGTTTGTTTGTGAGTCGGGAGCGCTTCGCCTGCGACTATTTTTCGCCGTCGATCTCGTCGAGTGCTTCGGTAGCGACGTCGCCTAGTTCGCCGGCTTCGATATGCGAGTAGCGCTCTCGAACCATCTCCTCGGAGTTGTCGAGATAGCGGGCTGCTACGGTGTAGCCGAAGGCGCGGACGAGCACCTCGCCCATCCCGCGTCGACCACCGTGTGGAGCGAGATAATCGTGTTTCGGATGGTCGATATCCATCTCTGTGGCTTCCGACAGTCGCTGGAGAATCGACCGTGCCCCGTCCGTCGTGATCGACGGCGGCCGAATGTCCTCTTCAAGCGCTAGCAGCAAGTCACGAGCGTGCTCGTCACGCCGTTCGTCGATCCCCTCCGCCCGCAGCCCTCGGTCGGCGAGTTCGTCCTTCACGAGCGTCGCGAGCGTCCGCTGGTCGAACGTCGGGAACACCGGCCACCGCTCGGTGGGTGGCGCCATAACCTTCCGATAGCTCCGGAGCGGCGAGAGTACGGGGTCGGGCAGGCTTGCGGCATCCCACTGCTGTTTCTTCCGGTAGACGTCCATACTCCCGTCGTCGAGCGATATCTCTTCCCATCGGACGCCTCGTCGACGCGGATCGTTCGGGTCCCGGAGCAGTTCGCCGACACGAACGGCCGTGTACGCGAGGACGAACACCAGCGCACGATCCCTGGCAGCTTTCAGGGCCGTGTATCGTGCTCGCTGTCTATCGACGGGGTCGGCATCCCCGGAGAGTGTCGTGTACGTCTCGATGGCGTCACGGGCCCGCTCGTCGACGTATCTGGTGAGCGCATGTCGCTGTTCCGAGGTCCATGCCTGTTGATCTCCCGGTTTCCGGCCGTCGTCGTCCGGCAGTGGCGCCATTGCACTTGCCCGCTGTGCGTAGTGTGCTTCGAGATAGCCCTCGTTGACACACCAGCCACACCAGGCAGAGATATAACGATAATAGGTTTGTACAGTGTTCTGTTTGAGCCCTCGGTCACTGGCGAGATGCCGGGCGTACCCGCGGAACACCCGTTCGTCGAGATCCTCGAAGGCTGGTCCTCGGTCGACGTCGTCAGGGACGATTCCGGTCCAGTCGTCACGACCGCGGTCGGCGGCGGCCCACTCGGCAAACCGTTGGAGCTCTCGTGCTGCGTTCCGCCGGTAGTTCCCCCCGTCGCCACCGCGGCCTTTCCCCTTGTCCTGGAGGTAGCGCTCGAAGCTGTCGACAAGTGGCGTCGAGAGTGCCCGATCAGGCATCGACTGACCCCCCGCGTTCCTGCGAGCCCAGTTTCGACGGCTCTGCTCCAGGAGAAGCCGCGCAGTGAGGTGATTGTCGCATTCGTGCGTCACCGAGGGCACGGGGGTACTTCAAAGTGGCCGTGATACATAGTGCGAGCGCATACCCGCGTCTTCAGGCCCGGGAGGAGGTCAAGACGATAACGCGAACGAGTGAAGTTGACCGCCGGTGTCCAGGGAACTACCTGTCGATGACGGCTTGGATGCCGAGCCAGTTGGCGATCATCCCGCTATCGTCGGGAACTGGGACAATAGTGAGGCGGTTCCTGAAGCGACTCCCGTCTCGGCGGTAGTTCCAGAGTTCGACGGTCACTTCGGTCCAAGTGTCGACGGCTTCGTGGAGCCGGTTGAGCGGTTCTCGTTCGGTGTCCGGACCTTGGAACAGTCGTGGGTTCTCACCGCGGAGTTCGTCAAGCGGGTAGCCGGTGAAGTCTCTGAGCGTTTCGTTCGAGTAAAGGATGGGGTTGTCACGATAGGCCGGTCCGGCAAGCGTGAGTCCTAGCGGGGCAGTGTCGAACCGCCGGATTCGGCTGAGTAGCTCCATGTCACGTGCATCGACACCCGCTGTAACCGATGATGGCGGGGGCTCACTTGTCGCCACGTCATCAAGATTGTACTTGTCAACTAGCGCCGCGCTGCGCGTCTCGAAATCGGTATCACAGTGCAGGCAGTCTACGAGCGCCCACCTCAACTCTGTCACTACCATATCTATCCGATCGCACAAAAAGACAGTACCGATACTCGTTCGCTTATTTGATTGGATTGCAAACCTGAAACTGCCTCCACCCGGGATTTCTCCGCGTTCACTCGGAGGATGTCAAGACCCGATCGGTGAGCCAGCATCCATCCAACTCGCCGGATCGATCCTTCGAGAGCCCGAAATCGTAGGTCACCGTCCGACCATCGGGCCCCGTAAGCGTGACCGACTGTGTGGCACTGTTACCGTTGCGTTCCATTTCGCCGGTCGTCGCCTCCACGTGATCGACCATCGGAGCGTACTGTGGCCCTTTCACAATCCGTATAAACCGGTCGAACGGACCTGTTGTTTGTCGGTTCGCTGGCGAGGCAAAGTTGTACGCAACGCCGATCCCCGCGTCTTCGAAGGGATCGTCGTTCGTTGCCAGGGCATCAAGCTGTATGTCGACAACCTCCGCCGGGTCCAGCGAAGGATCCGGCGTCGGAAGGCCCGCGATCGGGTAGGTCTGTGTCATACCTTGGGTTGGTCCTACGGTTATATCAACCATCTGTTGCCGGCACTATCTTTAATCAGCGAGAGAATCCCGCCGTTTACGACGGGCGAGGATGTCACCGGAACGACGTAGTTTGTATGAGTGATTCTGCGACGGCGTGAAAGATCCTTTCTCACGGACACGAAGATCTAGGAGTAGCATCCGGTACACGAGGCTGGCGTCGAACGCGTCGACGATACTGTCTAGACACTCTCACGCGGCTGTAGCCGTCGGCTCCGCCTCGATCTGTTTTGTCGTGTACCCACGGGAACAGCCGTGCTTCCCGTCAGAAATATCGACCACCACGTGGACGCCACGCCGTCCCGATGCAGGCCGAACCTCCGGCCTTTTTGTCCGTCAGGCGCTTACCAGCGAGTGATCGTTCTCACATGACGTTGGCAACCATGTCGCGGTACGACGAGGCCCGGGCCGAGCCGATTGGCGACAGAGCCGTCGTCGTCGGCGGGAGTATGGCCGGTCTCTGTGCAGCCCGTGGTCTCCGCGACGCCGTTGAAGAAGTGGTGATCCTCGAACGCGACGACCTCCCCCATGGGCCGGAAAGCCGCGGCGGAGCACCACAGATGAGCCACCCTCATGCGATGCTCGAAGCCGGACGGGCCACACTCGAGGACCTCTTGCCGGGGTTCAGCGACGGGGTGCTGGCCGCCGGCGGACTGGAACTGGACATGACCAGGGACATCGCGTGGTACGACCGTGGGGGCATCGTTGCCGAGGCAGCAACGCCCCTATCAGCGTTGTACGCCAGTCGACCGCTCTTCGAGCACGTCGTCCGCGAGCGGGTTCGCGACATACCGGGGATCCGGTTCCGAGAGGGATGTCACTTCATCGACTACCAACACGACCCAGCTTCGAACCGTGTCACGGGCGTCCGGTTCAGAGACGAGGAGGGCACGGAGACGGCACTCGACGCGACGCTCACCGTCGATGCGACGGGTCGGACGAGTCGGACGCCGGCGTGGCTCGAGCGACACGGCTATCCGTCCCCTGACGTCGACCGGGTCACGGTCGACGTTACTTACAGCACGGTTCGTATCACTCGGCCGCCGGACGCACAACGCGGCGTTCTCATCGCACCTGAGCCACACCGACCGCGCGGTGCGGCCATGCTCCCTGTCGAGGGGGATCGGTGGGAGGTCCTCCTCCAGGGACTGCATGGCGAGCGAGCGCCGATCGACCGCCAATCGTTCCTCGACTGGGCCGACACACTCCCGCTCGATGACATCGCGACGCAGTTGCGTGACCAAGAGTGGCTGTCGGAGGTCCAACGCTACCCGTTCCCCGCGAGTGTCCGCCGCCATTACGACGACCTTGCTCGGTTCCCTGACGGGCTGGTCGTCACGGGTGACGCCGTCGCCAGTTTCAATCCTGTCTACGGACAGGGCATGTCAGTTGCAGCTCTAGACGCGCTTGCGCTCCATCATGAACTCCCGAAAGGGATCGACGGACTCGGACCACGGATGTTCGAGCGAGTCGACGACATCGTCCACGAGGCCTGGCGGACGGCCGTCGGCAACGATTTTACCTTCGAACAGACGACGGGACCCAAACCGTTCGCGACGGACCTGCTCAACAGGTACGCAGGCCGGTTGGTCGCTAGAGCTCACAACGACGGCATGTTGACGGAGGCGTTCTTGCGGGTCTTTCGGCTGGAACGACCGGCGAGAAGTCTCCTGTACCCGCGGATCCTCTGGCGGGTGCTCTCTCCCCGACTCGGAATCGCGCGCAGGGAGACGCCGACCCTGTGAAACATCTGGGAAGGGGTCGGCGGCGGTCCACCCGGCAACCGTTCAAGCTCTCGTGCTGCGTTCCGCCGGTAGTTCCCTCCCGTCGCTACCGCGGCCTTCCCCCTTGTCCCGAAGGTAGCGCTCGAACGTATCGGTGATAGGTGTCCTTTGTGCTCGGTCTGTCGGTGTATTTCGATCCTTGCTAAGGCTCCCAGAGAAATAGGAAGATACCGATGCCGACTACGATGAAAAAGACGAAAATCCCCATAAAGTCAACGAATCCCGGTGGATTCTGCCCAATAATCCGTCGAGCGATCGGGCTAGCCCAGAACCGAAGTGACAACAGCAGCAGGACACCTAATATGATAAGAATAACACCTATCTTTGTGCTTTGTCCCGTTATTTTTGTGTGCCACGCCATTGCTGATATTTCATTAGGCTCATTACTTAAGTCCTGACCCCCTCCAACAGACTTATATTATATATATTGCTATATTCTAGCATGGCCTCTGAACTGTGGGGCAATATAACGCTCCTGTTCTCCCTCGTTACGGGAACAGTAGCTATGACGTTTTCTCTTCTCACGTGGAGCATCCTCCGCAAATCAGTTATTGGTCGTATTGTCGTGGCCCTCACGATTGTTATGGTATTATTTAGTGTCTATCATGGGATTGTATTTATGTCTTTTCAGAATCACCTGCTTGCACAAATACTCAAAAGTGCTACATTAACGGGTGTGTTAATATTTATCATGTACACGATTCTTTTCGAACGCAGAATTGCCCACGATACGTCAACTCGGGGTGAGTCATAATGCATCCTAGTGACTTGTTCCAGTTGTACAATCTTCTGGTGGGAATTCTATCCATGATTGGTTTCACGTATTTGCTTGTGCGCAACCGATCGATCGATTCCTACTTTCGATTTGTTCAGGTACTTTTCCTCGGTCTTTTCGTCTTCGCAATCGGCGGGCCTCTCTCGGATCTGGTGGCCCCAGCCTGGTCACACGTGGTCCACACACTGGCTGCTCTTTTCGTGATTTATGGACTCTACAATCCGATCCGAAACGACCTTCGGCGTGAAGCGTGGGCCAACCTAATCCTTGAAGACCCAAGCCAAGTTCGCCAACCCGCTGAGTGGATGACTCCGATGGACGACGACATTCTGGAGTTGTTTCACTCCTCCCATCTCGTGCTGACACCCAGTATTATCGCATACAACACCGGATACAGCCGTGAAGAAGTGAACCGACGTCTCCGAGAACTAACGGAGAACGGTCTTATGAAACGTGTAGAACGAGGGAAATATCGGATCACGACAATAGGAGAGAACTACCTTACCGGAAAGTATCCTGTTCAAGATGAAATTAACGGACGCAAGCGGGTTTCTCATTAACCAGTGAGGCCGTTTATGAAGGCAAATATTTGTCCTCACTAGTTATGAGATATGTGAACAATACTCACAATTTTTAGTATCGGCAGTACAATTAGATAGAAATGGCGTATCGTACAAGACGCGGGTACCTGAAAGGAATAGCGGGTCTATGGGGTATCACTTCTCTGGCTGGCTGTACCATGACCTCTGGGGCGCTCGATTCCTCGATGGCATCGGTGATGGATGTCGATGCGTTGTCCATGTTCAAAGGGGCCCCAGCCCACGGCGAATACCCGGCGGAGCCGACCCAGTTCGAGATGGAAATGCCGGAGGGCCACATGGAGATGGAGGCGGTCACAATCGGGATGACTGCCGCGACGGACGATTCGAACAACTACCACTTCATGCCACACGTCGCCTGGGTCGAACCCGGTCAGACGGTATTCTGGGAGCACTTCTCGCAAAAGGGAGTTTCGGAACGCCGCACCCACTCGATAACCGCATTCGGGAGCGCAGACCTGTTCATGCGGTTAATTCCGGAAGGTGAGGAGTACTTCGATTCAGGGTATCGTGCGGGTACGCACGGCATCGATCAGGGCGAATTAATCGACGAACGACACAATCGGGAGATGGCCGATCAGATCGGGCAGGAGGGAGGATTCTCCCACCAGTTCGAGGAAGAAGGTGTCTACTTCTACTACTGCCAGCCACACCACCAGTTCAAAATGGCAGGTGCGGTCGTGGTCGGAGAACTTTGGGGTGATGACGGTACTGAATCGGTATCGGGCTCGAGTGGGTGGAGTCCAGCAATGACCGCCGATACGGATCGAATCCCCGAGATGGACCCGCTGCACGGAGAGGCACTCCTCGAACAGGTCCACGAACTGCGGGAGATGGTCCACTCCGGCGGCGATATGGAAGACGGAGGGCACTAAAATGGCAGAACACGACGTCTCGGCCGAGGATGCACATACCGAGAACGACAGCAGTCACGACGATCACGGACCGACTGGCTGGCGCTACTGGCTCTATACGACAGACCACAAGGTAATCGGGATTATCTATCTCTGGCACGCTCTGTTTTTCTTCGCACTCGGGGGGCTCCTGGCGTTGATATTCCGAACGGACCTTGCGATGGGGGCGGACAGCGTCTTCCTGAACCCTGCCGGCTACAATTCGCTGATCAGCGTGCACGCTATCACGATGATCTTCTTCGTCATTCTCCCGCTTTCCGGGGCGTTTGCCAATTACTTCATTCCATTAATGGTCGGGTCCGACGAGATGGCCTACCCGCGAATGAACGCGCTCGGTGCGTGGGGAATCGGCGCGGGCGGCCTTCTCGTTTGGCTGCCGTTCGTAACAAACGCGCTCGGACTCACGGGGATTCCCACGAATGCAGGTTGGTTCCAATATCCACCCCTGAACTCGATGCTGAATACCGTCGGGACGGACCTCGCTATTCTCGGTGTCGCTGTGTTCGGCATCACTTCGACGGGAAGTGCCATCAACTTCCTCGTGACCGTGTTGAACGAGCGACGGAACGATATGGGCTGGTTTGATATTCCGATCTTCATCTGGGCTATCGGTGTGTTCACTTCGATTCTGGCCCTGTACTCGCTCCCATGGTTACTCAGCGCGTGGGGGATGACTTTCTTCGAACGCAACCTGGGGATGGTTTTCTTCACCGCGCGGGCTGGCGGTGACCCGCTGTTGTACCAATGGATCTTCTGGACGTTCGGTCATCCTGAAGTGTACGTTCTCGTGCTTCCCGGCATGGGAATCGCCGTCGAGGTCATCTCACGGTTCTCCGAACGGCCTATTTTCGGGTACAAGGCCATTCTGGGTTCGTTCATCGTGCTAACGGTGCTATCCATCGGTGTCTGGGCTCATCATATGTTCGCTAGTGGCATAGCGGCCAGCCGCTACGCGTTCATGGTGTTCTCGATGGGAATTGCTGTTGCCTTCGGCATCTACCTGTTCGCGACGATAGCGACGATGTGGCGCGGACGGATTCACCTGACGACGCCAATGCTGTTCTCCATCGGCGTCCTCGTCGGGTTAATATACTCCGGAATGGAGGGGATCATGCTCGGCCAACCGGTAATGGACCTCGAACTCCACAGCACCTACTTCGTCGTGGCTCACTTCCACTTCACGCTGTTCATGGTCGGCGTGTTCGGGCTCATCGCCGGCATCTACTACTGGTACCCGAAAATGACCGGCCGGATGTACAACAGCACGCTTGCGAAGTTCCACGCGGCGACGACGATTGGGGGTGTTCCGTTACTGTTCTTCGCGATCGGGATTCTTGGGGAGCAGGAAGTCCCGATGATGCGCCGCTATGCGACCTACACCTATGCACCGGGGCTCCAGGACCTCCATATCCTCGCTACTGCCTTGGCGTTCGTCGTCGCGATCGGTCAGGTAGCGTTCTTTGTCAACCTCCTCTGGAGTCTCCGTGCCGGCGATCGAGTCGAGCACCCCTGGGAGGAACTGTTCGGTGAACAAGGCATGTCGTCGCCGGAGTGGGATGGATTCCCCTACCGGCCTCCGACGCCGTCCGTCGTCACAGCTCATCGAGATGCGAGCGCAGACGGTGGCACGGCGGACGAGGACGTACAAACAGCCCCCGATGGAGGCAAAAGGGAGGAGGCAACTGCAAACAGTGATCGTAGCGAGGAAACCGGAGGTGAAGGTCAATGAGCGCCAACGACGGGGTTCCGGACGAAAGCGGAAGTGCCCGTGAGGCCGTCTTCTGGTCAGCCGTGATTCTCGTCGGGCTTGCTGCCTTCCTGTATGACTTCCTCCGTGTGATATTGAGTGACGTTCCCGCAGCACAGCCGATCGAGATCATCCACAGCTTCCAGCAGACGATGTTCCTGATCGCTATCCTTGGGGGTGGGTTTACAGTCGCGCTTATCGCCTACGCCATATTCACCTACGGTGCCGGTCGCCGAGCCCATGCGTTCTTGCCGGACATGCAGCGTGGGCGGTTCCTGCTTGCGGTGTTCGCCATCGGGATGGCGTTTCTGATGGTGACAACGATGTTCGTCGGTGCGTCGACGCTCGCTCAAACGGACGAAGCGTCCGCTGACGCGGCTGCGGCGCAACTCGACGTCGACCGACAACTCGACGTACGCGTCACGGCGAGTCAGTGGTTCTGGCAGTTCGATGTCGACGGCATGCCCGCTACGCAAGGTGAACGGGTCGTTATGCCGGCTGGGACGGTCATAAATATGGAAACTACGTCCGCCGACGTTATCCATAGCTTCGCGATTCAGGAACTCGGCGTAAAAAAAGACGCCTTGCCGGGGCAGGTCAACGATGCGTGGTTCTACGTCGAGACGGTAGACGGTGAGACAACCATCGAGGCCGGCGACGAACAGCTCTCTGCGGACACGTACACTGTTACATGTGCGGAGCTGTGTGGGAAAGGACACTCCAAAATGCTCGCGACAGTATACGTTGTCAGCCCGGAAGACTACGAGCACTGGGTCGAGGAGAACGATGGGGAGGTTCCGGAATCGTTCCATATCGAGGAGAACGGAGGTGAACACGCTGATGAAGACGAAGACGAGCACTAATGTGCGGGGGCTCGCCGTGAATCACGCGAAAGCACTGACTGCCGAGACAGACGACCGACTTGATAGAAGGAACACACAATGAGCGAGACAGAAGCGACTACTGGTGACGAACGGCCAGGTGAACCGGTTCGGCAGGGGACGGGTGCCGAAGGGTTCCCTCATGGCAGTAAATATCCCCTCTTCGTCGGAGTGGGGATGTTCTTTACTGCTCTTGGATTACTCTGGGTACCAGTCCTAATCGTGGGTCTCCCGGTTATGGTGTACGGGATCGCTGGCTGGACGTGGGAATACACGATAGAGGAGTTCGAGCAGGGCATCGTTCCGGAGCAGAAACGACAACGCCTCGGCGTCGAGACTGGGCTCCTCTCGATGTACATCGTAGTCATTGGCGAGATACTCGTCTTCCTCGCCCTGTTCGTCTCGTGGTTCTATCTTGGGGCCGAACAGGGCGGAAGCTTCCCGCCGATTGCCGACCTTCCGGCGCCGAGTCTCTCGTTGGGGGCCGCGATGACTATCGCTCTGGTTCTGGGGAGTCTGGCAATCCATCTCGGTCGTCGGAGCATCGAGAGCGACAACCGGAGCCGGTTCCTTACCGGGTTCTTCCTGACGTTCCTTCTCGGCGTCGTCTTCCTCGCGCTGGTGGGCCTCGAGTGGAGCTCTTTGCTGTCGGCCGGGCTCGACTGGACAAGTGGGCCTTATGGGGCCACGTACTACGCGCTGACGGGACTACACGCGCTACACGTGGGTGCCGGGCTTGTGATGGTCGGCATCGTGCTCGCGCGAGCGTGGATCCGTGACCACTTCAGCAGCAACCGGAACCTGATGCCGAAGACTACGGAGGTGTACTGGCACTTCCTTACGCTGGTGTCAGTGCTCGTCTTCGCGTTCGTATATCTACCAACCAATTAGATGGTCGACGCCAATTCCCCCCACGTTACTCCCGCTGAAACTCGTCTCACTATACTCGTCTGGGCGAGTACAATGGGTACGTACCTACTGCTGGCGATTGGGGGAGTCACCACCTTGCTCGATGGCGGTACAGCCTGTTCAGCGTGGCCGAGATGCGCCCCCGGAGTGATCGGCAACCTGAGTGATCCGGCCGTGATCGTGGCTATCGGGCACCGAATCGCCGCTCTGATGGTCGGCTTGCTACTCGCGGTGACGGCGATCCTCGCGTGGCGTTACCGGAAAGGTCGTGTTAGCGCAATCCTTTCGCTTGCAGTACTTCTTTATCCGGTTCAGGTTGGCGTCGGCGCGCTGGCCGTCACACGGGATACGGCCGCTCTGTCTGACGTTCACCTCGTCTTGGGTGTGGGCATCTTCGCGCTCACGATTCTCGCGCTCCTGGTACACCTGGAGAGCGCAAATACGAACCCAGCAGTCACGAGCGATTCGGCGACCGAAACCACCAGCCGAGAACCTTCATCAGCCCCAGTTGACGAACTCTCGGACCCCGATCAATCCACGAAATCGACTGGGATGTTCTCTCTCCTGCGGACTCAGGTATCCGCATACGTTGAGCTAATGAAGCCTCGTCTGATGTGGCTCCTTTGTCTCGTCGCCGTGGCAGCTATGACGTTGGCTGCTGGACCTGACCTGACGATGAAAACGGCCCTCACGACTGTTACTGGTGGTGTACTTGCTGTTGGTGCGAGCGGTACGTTCAATAACGTTCTCGAACGCGATGTCGACCAGGAGATGGGTCGGACCGCTGACCGACCACTCGCACAGGGACGAATCCCCGTTTCACGGGCCGTCACCTTTGGTTTTCTTTTGACTGGGCTGTCCGTCGGCGTGTTCGTTGTCTTCGTAAACGTTCTGTCAGCCCTGTTGGCTCTGCTCGCAATCGTGTTTTATAGCATCGTGTACACGCTCGTACTCAAGCCCCATACCCGACAGAATATCGTTCTCGGTGGGGTCGTCGGCGCGTTTCCCGCGTTGATCGGCTGGGCCGCCGTCGAGAACACGGTCGGTATGCCTGCCCTCCTCCTCGGAGGCGTGATTTTTCTGTGGACGCCCGCCCACTTCTACAACCTCGCGCTCGCTTACAAGGACGACTACGCACGGGCCGGCTTTCCGATGCTTCCAGTGGTACGCGGTGAGGAAACCACTCGACGACATATTCTGCTCTATCTCGGGGCGACGTTGCTCAGTTCGGTCGTACTCGGGATCACGACCCGTCTCGACTGGCTGTACGCCATGACGATTGTTTTGGTCGGCAGCGTGTTCCTCTGGACGGTTTTGCGACTGTTTCGCGAGCAAACCGAACAGGCAGCATTCCGGACGTTCCACGCGTCGAACGCGTATCTTGGATGTTTACTACTCGCGATATTTACTGACGCACTCCTCGTATGAACCTGCACACGTATGACCGTCTGTGGTCTACCGAGGGGCGGACGATTCGGGTCTGGATAGCTTTGGTTCTTCTTGAAGTAACCCTGTTGCTTGCTTATTTCGGAGTCACGTCCGCTCATCCAACCGACGAGATACGGTATCTCGTGTACCCGTTTATCTGGATCAATGCTGGTCTCTGGGCGGTCTTTCGGTCAGATGCGAACTACGGGAGTCGGCCTCATCGATTGCTCGCGGTCTCTATCGCTGGAGTATACCTCGTCACGATACTGTACCTCTCCGGCAACGTTGGTCCCGGGGTCGCTGAAGCGCCGGTTGATCTTCGCGTCGAAATGTATGCCCCCGGTTGGGGTCCCATGCTAGCGTTCACCAGTCCTTGGCTTCGCCTGTTTCTCCTCCCGTTCGAGGTAGTCGGCTATGCGTCCTTGGCATACCTCCTGTATGTTAACGTCCTGGACCTGACTCGTGGCGTCTTTTCCGGTGCGCTTGGACTCGTCACCTGTATCGGGTGTACCGCCCCGATTCTCGCCCCGCTTATCGGGTTTCTTGGCGGGCCAGCAACGAGCCTTACCACGACAGCATATCAGTGGTCCTACGATATCGGTACTCTCGTTTTTCTCCTCACGGTTGGACTGCTCTACTGGAGCAATCTGAGAGGCAGTGTTTAGATAAGCTGGTTTTACACGAAAGCGAACGCGTATAACCAACTTCCGGCTTTCCTTGGCTCGACATGGTTAAACGTATTTGAAAACTGGTTTATTCGCCGTTCTATTTCTTTAAAGATACGTTCAACGGCATTTTGATTCCCATGTGTAAGCGGCTGGAATCGGAGTCCGTGCCGATGACTATCCGCCTGCAACCAAGAAGAGCCGTCGACGAGATCGACCGCCTCGTCGATCTGATTCGATACAGCCGTTATTGTTGCTGAGGCGGTAATAGGTGAGTATGAATCACTTGAACTTTTGATCGCCTCGTTCCTTATCGTAACACTACCAATCGATTTCGCGCGAAGGTACAAGCGTCCTCAGAACGTACGGTCAATAGCATAGGCAGACAGAATACTGCAACTGCGATACAGAGACAATGTCACAATCCAGTATAACAACGACAGGTTCGGACGAAGAATCGAAAAGTACCCAGTCCAACGCCGTGGATTCTCTCAAGAAACGCACCAAGGATGGATCGGTCTCGCTTGTGGTGGGTACAGTCATTTTGGCACGTGCACTTACATCGAACAGTGGGAAGGCCAAGACAGCCGGACAGTTGCTCGCTGCGACAGCGCTTGTGGGGATCGGTCTACGTCAGCGCAAGCACCACAGCACGACGAGTTCGGAGACGGAACAACACGGCTTGACCGGGACATCAGAACAGCGTGCCGACAGCCACGAAGGTACCAACCCCAGAGGAACTGAGAACGAACCTGCGATAGAGACGGAGTCCGACGAGAGTAACATCCAGTTCAGCGAGGACCAGACCGAGACTTCCAACCCACCAGCGGTGGATGACGATCACTCGTCCGGTGATCCCCGCGTAAACGAGGATCAAACCGAAATCGATCTCTCGGACGCCTCAATGGCCGACGAAGCCAGCGAAGCAGCCGGACCCAGCAGTGTGCAATCCCAGCCTACGCAGACTGACTCGATCGAACCCGAGGAGACGCCTGAAGAGGACAGCTCTCCCGAGCAATCCGACGTGTCTGACGAGGCCTCAGACGAGAGCATGACCGAGGACGACGAGAGCGCCAGTGAGGATGAGAGCGAGACCACGTAACAGGAGAAGTATCGACCAGAGATTCCAGGATGTCTGACCTGCGACTGCGATTTCAGACCTGGCTTGCGAATACATGCATCGAGACGCGACGGCACGAGGGAGTGACTGGGTTGCAGTGAGCGTTCGTCACGGCTATCGCACACTTTGCAGGTCTCGTCCCAGACATCGTCTTTGCATCCACTGCTATCTGCGTTAATTTCCTTCCCTGCGTTTGCCGATTAGAGTGACCGGTCGATGGTGTGAATGAGACAAACGATAGTGGGTTCACGGAACTGCTTCCACCATCGTCGTGATCGAACGAACGCGCCGTGCTTCCGCTTGAGCGTTGATTTGACCGTCTCTGATTGACTGCGTTGTCCGTAGAGATTAGCGTCTAACCGTGCATTCACTGCATTTTGAAGCGATGTGAACTTTCGATGCTTAATCAGTGGACGAACATCGTGTCGACGGGCAAGTCACCTAATTTTCTGGTCGTCATACCCTTTGTCACCGAGAAGGATCTCAATACTCTCGGGATAGCGTTTGATCAATGACGGGGCGATCTGGCTATCGTGAGTTCGGCCCGTTTCGTGTAGTTTTTCGAAGCGTGACTGCGGTCGAATCCTGACGTATCAACTCCAACGACTCTGCTTGTCGGAAGTAACGCCGCTGAGAGAATCAATAAAACACGCCACACAGCCATATCAAGTCGGGTGAACGCCTTACAGAGCGTTAATGGCGAAGGAAGTTCGGCTAATCCAAGAACACGGCGGATGCGTGGCATCTCGATCAGTTCGTCAAGCAGCCACGGTAGGTCATATTCTTCCGAACTTTGAGACACAGCAGAACAACGTGCTGCGGGAGTGTATAGCGGTGTTTAGAAAATTTCGAGGAGTATGGAGAGACCGCTTCACTCTGCACCAACCGATTACGACTGCGCTATTTAGACTAGTCTCTCATGCAAGACTCGCGCTCTGTATTCAGCACATGGTTTCTATCAGATGGAGAGGATTTCAACAGAGGCTCGCAAATAGAAATAAGGCTCATTGTTCCTCCTCCGTTGCTGGTCGGTCTCCATACGAACGGATCCATCGTCATCTCAGAACAGGTTGGTCACTGATAGCCACCAAGAGACGAGAGGAGGTCGGACGATCAGCCACCCTCCACGGAGGGCTATCCGGATTTTGGCGCTTTGCTTTCGGCCTTCTCTTTGAACCTGTGAACTGCGGAGTAGAGCACTCGGAGGTACTGGTCTGGGAACCGCTGGACCGTCTGGTAGGTCGTCTGTCCGGACTGGATCGCGCCCACTACCGATTCTGGCGTAAGTTCACTGGCGTCGACTCTGGTTATTACACGTCCGATTTCGAACGGGTAGTGTGCATCGCTTCCCCCGACGATGGGTAACTCTCGGTCGCTGGCGAGTTTATCGACGAGGCTTGCAGCCTGTGGATGCTTCCCGTTCACTTCGACTGCGTCGACGGAGATATCTGCATCTTTGACCGTACCTGACCGGAAAGGGTGGGCTATTATCGCTGCGCAGTCTCTGCTGTGCGCCAAATCGACTGCTTCCCCGGGTGAGAGTTCACCGGGCGGGGTTCGTTTCGGTGGATCCGGCCCGACGACCAGCAGATGCCCCTCCTCCGTCGAGATTTCGACACCAGGGATGATCACTAACCCACTCGTATCCACGTCGAAGGTCATAAAATAATCGTGGTTCGTGACAGCGATGGCATTGAGGCCTCGGTTGCGTGCAATCGCGACGTTTAGCTGGAAGCCGATCTTGTCGAAGGCCGTCGGTCGACCCTCGAAGAAGTGGAAGAATCGAGAGTGAGTGTGCAGGTCAATATCGAACATTGTGGTAAGTCACCCCGTTGGCCCCCGCTGGGAACTCGATACAGTGGGTCCCCCGGTCTCCTCTACGATCGGGGTTCTGGATTCTATCATATAACTGTCTCTGACATCAGTACGGCTTCGAGATACAATAAAGCCGGGCTGGTTCGGACGAACCGACCCGCGATACACTCCGCTACTCGTTTCCATACCTCATCTATTCATATCGAATATATAATAACAGATATTTGGTTTCCCAAATAAGTCCCCTATCGTGACCGAACCAAGACCTGAGTCTGTCGATGAGACCTATTCCGATAGCGCCTCAGACGACGATACGGTGGCTGCGAGGCAGGTATCTGGCGCAACCAGTAAAACTCTCGGTGACGCGATCAAATACGGAGCAGTCGGTGGATTAGTCGCTACACTCTCGATGACCGTGTTCAGGATACCGACGAGCAAATCACTCCCGCCGACCGCTGAATTCTGGGCGACGTTCGTCGAATCGGGTGACCCGGAGGAGTACCCAGTCGTTGCGATCGCTTTGCATCTCCTCTACGGTGTCGTGAACGGTGTTCTTTTCGCGTTATTGACTCCGGGTAGCGACGACTCAACAGAAATCGCCGAGACAAAGGGGGCACTACTCGGAACAGTGTTCGGTTCAGTGCTTTCGATCTTCGGGACACGGGTAGTCCTCGACGAACTCCTGGAAACGAATCCTGACCGGGACGAGCGCCTCGTCTTTCACATTAGCCACGTGGTCTATGGCCTTACGCTGGGGACGTGGGTCGGCTCACGATTTGGGAACGGACAGTGATCTTCCATCGCATAGTGAAAAAGAGTGTAGGGTCACACGCTTTTTCCCCTAGTTCACCTTCTATGAGCTAGTTCGTCGGCTTGCTGTCCCGCCGCTTTTTCGTCAGTATCGCTGGCGATGAGAACTGGTTGCTGTTTCTAGTCGTCGGTATCGTGAGGATGTCCTGTGCGGACTCCGCTGCCTTCGACGACCGAGTCGGCGACCCTGCTGGCCCAGTCAGGCTTTAGATCATTCGAGCTCCAGCGGGTCCTGGTACCGGAGGTAGGTGTACTCGTACCATACCGTGATCCGGATCGGTACTGGGACAACCGTTTTAATTGCTCGACCTCGTACGAGTCGATACTGCGCTTCGAGGGCCTGATACGATGACAGATACAATCAACGACGCCACTGAGACTGTTCTGATCATGAATCCTAAAAGTGGGAGCGCCGACCACGCGGGGGCAGTTCGTGATCGGGTAACACCCAGAGGCTACACACTTCTGGAAACCCAGCGCGAGCATCATGCGATCCAGTTGGCCAAGCAAGCGGCCGAGGAGGACGTCGAAGAAATCGTCGCCGTCGGCGGCGACGGAACGCTCAACGAGGTCGTCAAGGGGATCCACTCCGCCGGTGCCCTCTCGGAAGTGACCGTCGGTGTCGTTCCCACAGGAACCGGTAACGACTTCGCCTCAAATATCGGCATCATGGGGATCGAACACGCCTTCGACGTGCTCGAATCCGGAGAGCGGCGGACGATCGATCTCGGGATGGCCGACGACGCCCCGTTTGTGAACTCCTGTATCGCCGGGATTACCGCACAGGCGAGTCACGAAACATCCACGGAACTCAAATCCCGAATCGGCGTGCTAGCGTACGTCGTCACGACGCTCCAATTGGCCACGGAATTTTCGGGACTCGAACTCACGGCGTCGGTCGTTGAGGGCGAGGAGTCGAAGACGGTCTGGCAGGGGTCTGCGACTCTCGTTCTGGTGGGCAACGGTCGGCGGTTTTCGATGGCAGGAATGGAACAGGCAAATCTGGAGGACGGCCTCCTCGATGTAACGATTATCGAGGACGCAGCGTCGTTCGACCTCGCTACTGACCGACTTGCAGAACGATTGTTCAAGAACGAAACCGACAATGTGGAGCGGATTCGCGCATCCTCGATCGAACTATCTGTCGACTCCGAGGAATCGACCGTTTTCAGCCTCGACGGAGAAATACACGAACTCGAATCGGTCGAGTTGACGAGCCATCCCGGAGTCCTTGAGATGTACGTCGGAGAGGGTTACGAACAGAATCCCCGGGTCGACTGAGCCCCTGGATACCGGATGTCGACTACTCGATATCGGCTGGCGATCGGCAATCTCCAGGTCTATACGGACCAGTGCGGTCCTCTCGTGAGAGGTCGCCGTTGAGGAATCTCCCCCAAAGAAATAACACGACAGAGCGGGAAACGTACCGTGATGGTATTCCCATTCAGTATAGCGACAGGAGGGGCAACCGAGGCGTCTGGCCGACCCGAACACCCCGCTCCCTCTCGCGTCCGAACGGTGAGCCACTTGCTCGACGACGCGATTCGCGTTCCCGGAACGAACATCCGATTCGGCCTCGACCCGCTTCTGGGAGTCCTCCCCGTGGTTGGTGACTCCGTGTCGTCGTTGTTCTCGCTGTACATCATCGCGGAGGGCTATCGCGCTGGTGTTCCCCAGAACGTACTTGCCAAGATGCTTGCATTCGCGATAGTTGACCTCTTCATCGGGTCGATCCCACTGATCGGGCCGGTGTTCGATGCTGCCTGGAAGAACAACAAGTGGAGCGTCGGTCTTCTCGAAGACCACCTCGAAAAACAATAACGAGCGCTCGACTTTATCTGCCCGGCCAACACCGGGTGGGAAGCCCACGACTTTAGTCGTGGGAGCACGTCCCATCTCGTACTTCGCTCTCGCAGACTGGCTGCGTCGATGATCGGCACGCAGTCGAGAAGAGGCGTACACCACCGGTTGCATAGTGCCTCCCCCATAGCCAGTTCAGAGTAGGCGGTGCTCGCCGCGAGGTCCTCTCAAAGGTAGCTTTCGTCCCAGTCTTCGGGCCTGTGCTCGTTGCCGCAGTTTTCACAGACGATGGTTCCTAGACCGCCGGCAGAACTCGTGAACGTCCCACAGTTGGTGCAATAAAAGCCGAACTGTTCCTCCCGGTCTTCGTCCTCGAACACGGGTAACATCTCGGCTTCCTCGGCAGAGATCGACTCCTCCGGACCGATATACCGGGTTTCCCCGTCGACAGTAATCTCCGTATCCTCGGGGACAGTGTACTCCTCATCGTCCCAGTCGTCTTCGGCCGAGACCGTCTCGGTGCTCCGATAGATCTCCTCGTGGAGCATCCGGTCGTCGAACTCACGGTCTCGCTCGTCGTGGGACTCGAACTCGAACCGCTCGAAAAACTGTCCACCCTCCTGATTCTCCGTCAGCACGACCCCCCGGATCTCCTCGGGCGTGTACTCGCGTAGATCCGCGAGGACGCGCTTGAAGAGTTCCGTCCCGGCGCCGTTGCCTCGCTCTTGTGGATCGACGTGCAACCACGTGATTTCCCCCGATTTGTCGTTCCGGATACGGCCTTCCGCAAAGCCCAGCACCGAGTTTTCTCCGTCTTTCTCCACCGCGACCAGGAGGTGCCGGCTATCATCGTCGAGTCGGGAGACCAGCGGCTCGTGCTCGAACTCCGACTCGACGACCGTCTCGATATCTAGTGGACTCAGCGCGTACGACGCTCGGAACGAGCGTTCTGCAATCTCCTTGACGCGGTCGCTGTCGCGCTCGGTCGCTTCACGAATCTTCATACCCTTAGTTTAGCAGTCCCAGTGATAAGAACTCGGGTGGCGGCCTCGCTGACTTCGGCCTGCGCACTGACAGGTCACAATCTTGGACCCCCCTCGGTCCCGGTTAGCACGCGCGCCAGCGCCCCTCGCTACTTCGGATATCGCTCTCAGATCAAAACCAGCCCGCGAAGCCGATCCGGAATCCCTTTCGAGTAGTCGAATCGGTCGACGCCGACCCGTGTAATGCGTCGGTATCGTACGATCGGCTGAAGACCTCGAATTCCGACCGACGGTACGTTCTCGACTCGTGCCCGATTTACTCGGCCGAGATACACGTGGAACCCCGTATGACGCTGCTGTTCCCGCCCCGGTTGGAAACTGTTCCCGTTCGCCAGCTAATTAACGCATCTGGACCGTAGCGTCGACTGTTCGGGGGTTTCAGCACCGACGACGTCCGCGAACTGTTCGTTTGTCTGTTGGCACGGACCAGTAGGACTGCTTCGAGGGGATAATAGCGAGCGAGGAGCGATACAGCGGCCACAGCACGCAGTTGCTGATCCCGTAGTAGTGCTGCTGGATCTGTTCCTCTGAGAGCCAGATCCGTCGAGCCTATCGCCGGGATCCTCCGGCGGTACGCCAGCGCGTTGCAGGTCGCTGATTAGTGCTCCGGCATGAGCGGCGTTGGTGATTCACGGAGTGTAGCCTGGATTAGGTTTCGGTGGCCACGCCGGAGCCGCTCGGATAGTGCCTGGTGGGACACCTGGAGTTCCTCGGCGACGGTCTCAATTGTGGCTGCACGCGGAACGTCGTAGTAGTCCATCTCGTATGCTGTGAGCAGCGTATCGTACTGGCACTGCGAGAGTTCCATTTCGGCAAATCCAAGCTTCCCGGAGACGCCAACGACCCGCTGGATCGACGGATCGATGCCGTGGTTTCGCCAGTTTTCACAGATCACGGAAACGGACTCTTGCTCCGGGAAGAGGAACCGCAGGTCCCAGCGCTCGTCTGTTCCCCGAGCCCAGAGCAACGACCCGTTCGTGTGCAACAGCACATCCAGAACGATTCGAATCTGTGTCCGCCACAAGATCTGATACAGGTGTCGCTGTTTACTCTGTGAAAGAGCGATAGCACTTTCCGTCGTCTCGTCGGATTTGATCGCCGAATCGAGGCGATCCGGCGTCGACGAGGATACTGAGACGAACGACATCGATCCTCGCGACCCCTGTGCCGCAACCGGAACCGTTTCGACGGTTGCGTCCGGAACTGATTTGAGCGTCTCTGACAGCGCAAACTTCTCTGTCGGGATGGTTAAATCCACTATTTTCCCCATGTTCGCGACACACTCCGAATACGATTTAGTAAAAGGGCCATATTTAGCTGCACACAGGGGTAAGCCTCCTCAAGGAGCATCGTTACTTGGACGCCGAGTAGCCCAGTAACGAGGAAATACACTGCGTTCTCACCTGGTATACAGTGTCTTGCTGTGCGGACGAGAGTCTTTCTCTCGTCAACGCATATGGAGACTGCGCTTTCAGTAGACGCTGTGGCTGTGTCTGCAAAGCGCGTCCCTGAAAGACGAAACCCCTGCCGCCAGAAACGAGCGTCGATAACTACGAGTGAATCGGGGGGAGTAGTTTAGCTCTACCTTCATATAAATATTCAAATATGTTTATGCCAGTACCACTGTCAAAAATTAGTGCGTGATGAGATACGTTGGATCTCTACGAGTGGTCGCGCTTCGGATTCCCCCAAAAATGTGCCTACAGGAGTTCAACTGGGGTTATAAGCTAGTACAATTCCCATCAGCAATCAGACGCCATTCATAAATTTCGGCCTACGTGCGAACGAAGAGACATGACCTTAGACCGCGTCATCGAACTCCTGCAAACGGAGTACAGCGACGAGATCGAGACGGTAATGAACTACCATACTAGCGCGATCGTCCTCGAAGGCGTCCGCGCCGAACAACTCGGTTAACGACTCAAACAGCCTGGGGCGCGGTCGCCATCTTCCCGAGATTTCACTGTCCGACAGGACTCGCTGCAGCCTCCGAAAGACTCTACCGATGCCCCCGCAGTCATCGACGGTGTCCTCAAAGCCGAGGAGGACGTAATCACGACCCACCGGGAGCTAATCGAGGCCGCCGAGGAAGCGGATGATCTGGTCACCGAAGACCTCGCGGTAACGAGCCTCACCGACGAAGAAGCGCACCGCAGCAAGTTCGAGGGTCTCAAGAAGGAGTACTGATACCCGCAGCGCCGTCGGTATCGCTTCCGCTCCGGACTGGAGAAGTCAGACACTGTCAATAACGGGACCTGACAGCTCACTTCGGTCGACGAGCGACGAATCGGGATGTCCACCCCACTTTACTCGTCGCTCCCCTCTGGGTGCAACAATATTATATTTCCCCGTACTCATTGTGTTACCGTTGAATGAAACGATACCGCGTACCTCCTGAAATATCATACCAGTTATGAATATCGTACGGTGGATACGACAGCAGCGGAACTGGTTTCCGTTCCCCACGGGGGGGGGACGAATCAACCTAGTTCGGTGGATATTGTTAGATGGAAGCAGAACCGCCGTCGCTACTACTTTTCTTATAGGTGTCTTTATCGTCTTTCTCGAGATCGGGATAATATGGACATTTCAGATGCAATCGGTTCTCACGGAAACGTTAAGTGTCGAGAACATCCTCATTACGTTCATGAGCGGGATCATCCTGCTCGTCTCTATCGTCGTATCTATCAATTCGATCGTCCTCTCACAGCAAATAGCCCCCATCCAAAGTCAGAAGGAACGGGCCCGTGCAGATAGAGAATTTCGGGCCGACCTCGGGGAATTGACCGAGACTGGTGAGAGTCCAGCGGATCCAAGAACGTTCCTTCAGTTGATGGCCTCGGTTATCGCCGAAAATGCACAGGAGCTATTGGAAGTTACGGACGGATCCGAGGAGATTCAGGAGTACTGTGAGTCGATCCTAGAGTCTGTGAGGGATCTCGAAGACTTGGACAGGGTCCACAATGGCGATTTCTCTGCCCTCTGGATTTCACTCGAGATCGACTATGGTACCTACTTGGACCGCTCGCGGGTCCTCCGGAGTACCAGTGGTGATAGTTTATCCGAATCAGCTGATGAACAGTGGGACGATCTCACTGAAGCGATCCAGATGTTTGCCATCGGCAGGGAGAACTTCAAGACCCTGTACTACGTCCAAGAGATATCTACACTGTCCCGTATGCTTCTGGTCGTCTCGTTACCGGCCATTCTGATCACCGCAACGGCAATCCTCGCCATCAGCGCAAGCCTATTACCGAATATCTTTGTGTTTGGGCTGCCACCGCTGCAGACTTTCGTGGCTGCCATCTTTACAATCTCACTCGCTCCGTACGTCGTACTTACGTCCTACATGCTTCGCCTCTCGACGGTAGCAATCCGAACCGCAACCGGGGGGCCTTTCGAACTCTAAGATTAGGGTCGGTCGGGACTGAGACGGCTGGCTGATCCTCTCTCGTCGGGATCCGGAACCCCTCGGGTCCGCTTCATATCGCCCGGAGGAGGTCACTCTCACTACGTCGGAGGGGTTTATATTGGATCGACGTGTCTATACGATACGGATTCGAGGGTTCGAACTGAAAGTTCCGTTTACCAGAAAACCGGCGTCTGGGAACGCGTGACATCGTGGGTACTTATCGGGGGGACCGGCGTGCTGTTGCGATTTGTTTCACCATCGGTATTGTCGGAATAGTCGGAGCACTGATCTGGTTTGATATACTGGCCGTGGGATCAAGCAGTTCTGCAGCCTCTCTGTTTGGAAGCGGTCTCACTTCCGGTATCATAACGCTGGTGACGATTGCCCTTTCGATCAATCAACTCATCATCTCACGTGTGTTTGGGACAATTAACTCGCTGACTGGTCGTCTTGATAGTGCGCGTGGATTTCGCGAGGACGTCACGAACCTCGCGGGGAAGTCATCAGGCCCAAACGATCCGGCTGCGTTCCTCTCTATGGTCGCCCGGACGCTGAATGATCGGGTCTCTACCCTCCATGCGATGAGCGAATCCGGTGATTGGGTCCCACCAAGAAAGGTTATGAGTGGACTTCGTGACATCGGTGAGTATGGGAAAAATATCGATTCACACCTCCAGGATAATACCCAGGTCGATCATGTGCTCTACGTCATTCTGGGATCCGAGTATGCCATAAATATGACCGCAGTCCGCCATATGCAAAACGAATACGCCGAGTCACTCTCGGTAGACGTTCAGGAAGAATTTCAGGCAATCGAGAAGCTTCTCGAATCCATTGCTATCATCCGTCAGTTCAACAAGACAGTAATCCTGCAGCGGGATCTCGCACAACTGTCGCGCATGCTCGTTTACAGCGGGTTGATAGCCGTAACAATGGCTATATCGCTGACACTTATCTACCGCTCGAACTCCGTTACAGTTCCCGCGTCGACGCTTCCAATCGTCATCAGTTTAGGGATTGGTGTTATCATTACGCCATTGACGCTTTTTGCGGCGTATATCCTCAGGACAGCAACCATCGCCAGGCGAACCATCTCAACCGGTCCGTTCATCCCCCCTCATGACGGTTGAGGTCCCGTACCCTGCTCGCGCTATTCTCATTGGATAGGACTTCCATGGATACTCACGATGTTCGCTCACTGGCCGCAGCCACCTCTGTGAAATGATAGAATCGAATGTTCTGGCGGGCGACTACCCGGAACAACCGGCCAGACGAGGAGAATTTGGATATAGACTCCGAATCTGTTATCGATGCCCACTGACACCCCTACACGCCGTTTGTGGGTATGGACAATCTTATCCGAGGCCTCCTCATGAGTGCCATTGCGCTGGCAATCGGCGTCGTAGCTCAGGAGCTGATCGGCTCACTCTTCAGCGGCATCGTGCTGGTACTCGACCCGGAGTTCAACGTCGGCGATCACATCGAGTGGCCAATCGGCGGCGGAATCGTCCAGCTGATAGCCCTTCGAACCACGTGCGTCGAAACGCAGGATTGAGAGCCCGTAACGATCCCGGACACTATCGTGACGAGCAACGGGATATCCCGTCCGTTCTGGCGTAGGCATCATCGGGTAGTCCAGAAGTTCGGAATCGCTTACTTAAACGAGATCGACGAGTCGATAGGACACTTCGAAGACGTCGCAACCTCAATCGACGCAATCCTCCCAGATCCGGCCCCAGTAGTGTATGTCGAAGAACCCGGGGACGAGGTCGCCGTTCACATTCACTGCTGGATCAAAGATCTCAGCAGGTGAGACGTCCTCGCCATCCGGTCGGAGTATGCCCGTCGAATCAAGCACCGATTCGAGAACGAGAGAACCACTATCAGTACCGAGCTTTGTGAGGTACTGAGAATAGTCGTTTCTCAGTACTAGATCGGGTATTCCCCACCTCTTTCAACTGATGCTGGCGCAGCGATCAAATCACCCCCCCCAGTCAGCTACTTGTCCAGATCTAGTTGCTCGTTCGGGTCCATTTCTTCATTGAACACCTCGAGAGTCACGCGAAGCAATCCAAACACGATTGGCCCGTAAAAAATGCCCATCACGCCAAACACGAAGATTCCCCCGAGGACACCGAGGATGATGACGCTGGGGTTGACCTTCGAGTATCGGTCAACGACAAGGGGACGAAGGTAGTCGTCGGAGAATCCGACGACGACCACCCCCCAGATGATCAGGAACCCACCCAACACCAACTCGCTTTGGAGGAAGAGATAGATGGCGGCAGGACCCCAGATAAGGAAGGAACCAACAATCGGTAACAGGCCCAACACAGTCATAAGCACCGTCCACAGAATCGGATTGGGGACACCCGTCACGACAAGTCCGATCCCTGCGAGTCCCCCTTGGATGATTGCGATCAGCACGTGGCCGACCAGAACAGCCTTCATCAACTGATCGGCCTCGGCGTAAATGCGGTCCAGCACGTCGTCGGGCAGCGGAGCAATCCGGTGGACCCATCCCGCAAATTTGTTGCCGTCCTTCAGGAAGTAGTAGAGCAAGAACACTGTCAGTCCCAGCCCGACAGCCAGACCGCCCAGTATATCCACAAAAGATACCAGATCACCTGCCTGTGCTTCCTCACCGATTGTCTGAATCTGAGTCGTCAGATCGATGTCCCTTCCCGTGACGTCTTGGATCCGTTGTTCCGGCTGTTCGAGTGTGATCTCGCCCGCCTGAATCCCCTGGATGAGGTCAGTCAATTCAATGATCGCACTCCGGAGAAGGTACACGAGCGGGATAATCACGACGAGTACCGTTACAAACACGATAGTGGTAGCGGCAAGTGCAGGACTGATGCGGGTTTCGAGTCTCTCCTGGACCGGCATGAAAACGTATGCTAGCAGGATGCTCAACAAAATATACTGGAGAAAGGGCAATACCATTCCGATTGAGAGAGCCAGCAGTAGAAAAATCAGGAGTAGAAACAATCCGCGGGAAATATTCATACTCGACAAAGACTCGTCGGGTACTAAAGTAGAAGCCAATTATTCGACGTGACCAGACTACTTTTGACGGCTACTACTCGACAACGCTCTTTGTGGCCTCCTGCTCAGTGGAAACGCTCTGGTGGACTCTTCCTGCGTCGGCGGCCGAACATCCCAACAACTCGTATAGATAGCTTTGACCACCCCCAGTGGGATGCGGAACCCGAAATACTCGAACGGAAAATTCTCAGTGGTCAACCACCCCCTGCGGGACGACTGGAAGGGTGTTCAACGTATTCACGTCAATTACCGATTGCAGTGGCTGCATGTCTATCGGATCGGAGTCGGAGTGAACTTGGAGTATGGTCTTGCGGGCTCTACCCGCTGAGCGACGTCGTGAGGGGTCCACGATTCGTGCTCACCCGACGGCAGCGGGGCGGTTCAAAGTGATCGTGTAATCATGACCTGCTGGGAGCAGGAAGGATTATGTGAATTATAGCCGGAAGAGGGACTCTAGTCACCTATTACGACAGTTGATGCGTCCTGTATATAACATACTACTATATAGAAATCCGCACCAAAAGTTGAGACTACAGCGGATTTAGAATCAAATAAAATCGAACACTCGTATTTTGAATCCGCAGCAAAAGTGCCTCCTGAAGAGTGTTATCCTATCTTCCTCTGGACTGCCGCGTGGGAATCGTCATGGACTTCCGGTAGCTTCAGGTTTCTTGATTCTCCACCAATCGCTCACGGCGTCGCTGGAACTCCGCTTCGTCGATATCGCCTCGTGCGTAACGACGTTGGAGGGTTGCCATCGCGGAATCGTCACTCTCGGGAGGTGCATTACCTCGACCCGTAGCCCAGTAGAGGAGTCCGCCGACCAGCCCCAGCATTCCGAGTGTCCCGCCGACGAACGGTAGCCCACCGAACCATCCACCGTTCCGGCCGTTCATCATTCCAGGGCCAGACCCCATCCCTGGACCCATCATTCCGTCATCGGAGTACCCGTCACCGTCGGTGCTAGATCCATACGCTATCGCGCCCTGCTCGACGATCGCGTCGCTCTCGGGCACGTCACCGTCCGGAATCGGACTCTCTTCGGCTGGACCGCCAGGGCTGCCGACGACGATTCGACCGACCATCCCGACTGATTCGTGCGGGATGCAGTAGTAGTCGTACGTGCCCGATTCCTCGAACGTGTGTTCGAACCCTCCCGACGAGATAACCCCACTATCGAATGCGCTGGCGTCGGATGGAATCCGGTTCTCGTAGGCCGTTGCCGAGTGTGCCCCGGCCGCTATCTCGAAGCGAACAGTCGTACCGGGTTCGACGTGGAGCCCGATCGGGTCGAAGTAGTTGTTGCCCATCCTCACGACGGGCGTCTCCTGTGCGATTGCTGGTTGAGAGAGGCCTGTGCTGGCGACTGCGCCGGCACCGAGCACTCCCATAAACTGACGTCGATTATAGTTCGTCATGTGGTTTGAATTGGTCTGTTGGTCGTTATCCACGCACGACATCGACGAGGCGCTGGGCGAATCCAGATGACTGCTGGGTCGCGCCCTCGATAGCTGACTCCAAGTCGTTCCGGTCGACGATGCCAATGAATTCGGCGGTCTGTTCATCGTTCGCGTAGACGAGTGTCGTCGGCGTCTTCCGGACGCCGTACTCCTCGGCCGTTTCCAGATCTTTCTGGATGTCGACCTCTCGAAACTCGATGTTGGGGTATTCGTCCTCGAGGCCGTCGTTTTTCTCCCGTTGTGTTGCGCATGCTCCGCACGTTTTCTGGGTGAAGAGGATAACTTCGGTAACATTGTATACTACGGTCTTGTAACTTAAACACATTACTATTCAGAATCGTAAGCTGAGAGTGCCCTATCTCTTCGATTCGAAGGCGCGCTCACACAGTGGTGACCGGGAGTAACATCGCGAATTCGATTACACAGGCATGGGGAATACGCACCTTGGTGCGTACTTGGTGGTTTATTCCGACCGTTCGAGTCTCTCGCGGCGGGCTTCGAACTCTTCGTCAGTGAGGTCGCCACGAGCGTATACCGTGCGGAGTTCCTCCATCGCAGGATTTCGAGACGTCTGCGTTTCGCTCCGTCGGAAGACGAGGTAGCCACCGCCGAGGAGGATGAGGAGGAAGACGAGCGGCACGAGCATTCCGACGAGCGGCCACCACCCGCCAGTACCGCCATACTGACCCATCATCCCGCCGAATCCCATCCCCATTGTGAGCAACGGGAGCAAGATGATCGCTCCGAGGATCAGAAGAACGATGGTCGTGGTGTCGAGCTGGTTCGATGAAGACATCAAAGATCAGGCTTCCGACGTGGACCTCAGTTCGTCCGTGACGGCCGAGAGAACACGTTCGAATCGGTCGGTGACCTCGGTCGCGATAGAGTCGAGCGCATCGTTGTCTGCGATGTCGATCAACTGCTGCGGATCGACGGCACTCACAACGATATCGTCGTCATCGGTTTCGTAGACGATGACGTTACACGGGAGGAGTGCTCCGAGTTCGATTTCTTCGGTCAGTCCCTCGTATGCCAGAGGGGGATTGCATGCACCGAGAATACGGTACTGGCGGAATTCTTCGTCGAGTTTCTTCTTGAGCGTCGCCTGGATGTCGATGTCACAGAGGACGCCGAATCCTTCGTCTTCGAGCGCTGCGATCGTCGTGTCGAGGACGTCGTCGAAATCGCCGGTGACTGAAGTCTGTATTGTGTATTCCATGCAATCTTATACCCCGTCCACGGGGTTAACGGTTGGGTGCCGCAACGGCGGGCGTTGGGAGTTTAATGTATCGGCTGGAACAGCAACTGTTCCAGTCATTCGGTACGTTCGAGCTGTTTTCGCCGTCGATCGAATTCTTCATCCGATAGCTCACCGCGGGCGTAGCGCTCGCGGAGAACTGACAGCGACCTCTCTTCGTTCCCGCCGGATCCTCGGTTGAGGAGCGCATAGACGATGTAGAGCGGGACGACGATGAGGAGCCCCATCCAGAGGAGTCCCCAGAGGCCCATCGCTCCGCCGAAGAGGCCCCAGCCGCTCCCGCCCATCATACCGCCGCCGTAGCTACCACCACCGCGGGCAGCAGCCGTTCCAGTCGTTGCGATCAGCAGCGGGACGGCGAGGATTGCGAGTCGACGAGCAGTGCGTCCGATGTGAGTGGTGAGTTGGGTCATTATCTTGAGTTGGTGAGTTGTGGTGTTCGGTTGCAGCGATTGAAAGGGTCAGGACCCTTAGCAGTGGCTCTGACCGTACATATCGCCGTTGTAGTCGTCGTCAGCCTCGTCGTGATATTCCTCGTCAGCCATGTCCTGGGTCATCTCGTCGACGGTCACACCCATGTGCGACTCCATCCACTCGACGCTATCAGGGCCCATGTGTTCGGTCATCTGTGCCTCCATCCAAGTGGGCCATTCATCTGCGGTAGTATTGTCCGGGAGCGTGTCGTCAGCGGTCGTGTCGTTGCCGTGTGCGCTGGCAACGGGCGCGGCAAACGCGAGTCCGACGATCGCGAGGGCCACGAGCAGCCAGCGGCCGAGTTTGAAGTTGGTCATTGTCTTTCTCCTCGGTTACTCGTAGGACTGCTCGGGAGTTATCGGCGTGGGTGTGAATCCGCACAGGAGAACGTTCGAGAACGTGTATAGGGCGCTCTAACCGTCTTTCAGGAATAGAATCGTTCATCCGGCTCGAATTCGCTGGATTAGCACTCGACCCTTCTCACTGGACAGGATCACGACCACACGAACGACAGTATGAACGATCCATAACCGGGTCTTCAACCAAGTCACTCGACGTATTTCACGACACGCGCCATCCCTGCATCGAGATGGTACAGGTTGTGACAGTGGAACAACCACTGGCCGGGGTTGTCGGCGTTGAAGTCGATCGTCACCTGCCCTCTATGTCCCGGGACGATGACTGTGTCCTTGATTGCGTTGCCGACTTGGAAGAAGTGCCCGTGAAGATGCATCGGGTGAACGACTGGGCTCAGATTGGTCATCCGAATTCGGACGTGTTCATCGGGCCGAATCTGGAGCGGATCGGCGTCCGGGTAGGCCTGTCCGTCTATCGTCCACGTGTAGGACCGGCCCCTGCCCCGTGAGAGCGTCAGATCGAACGTTCGATCCGGATCTCCACTCACGCCGTCGAGCGAGTAGATCGCCCGCAAGTCTCCGTACTGCAGTTGGTTACTGGCCGACGACGGGCGCTGTGGGCTCTCCCCGCTAGCTGACTCGTACTCGACAACGGCTGTAGCTGGTGGTTCGTTTCCATCGAGCGCATCCGCTTGCACGGCCCACGTGCCCGGGTTTGTCGCCTCAATCACGGCGTCGTAGCGCTCACCGGCTCCGAAGACGAACGAGTCCACGTCGACGGGTTCGACAGGTCGACCATCGGCGTGGGTCACCGTCATTTCGTGGCCTGCGATCCGGACACCGAAGACTGTCGCGCTGCCGGCGTTCACGAACCGGAAACGAATCCGCTCGCCTTCCCTCACGTCGAACGTCTGGGGATTCTCAGGGAGTCGACCGTTGATCAGGAGTCCCTCGTACGGCGGCCGAATGTCACCCATCATTCCGCCTCCCCCACCCATTCCACCACCGCCCCTTTTACCACCGCCGCCCATTCCCCCGTCCGAAGGAAGTTCCGGCTCTCGGGGGAGGTAATCGTCGACGACGACGACGTACTCGCGGTCGTACTCGACGTGTGGGTCACGTTCTTCGACGATCAGTGGGCCGAGCAATCCACGGTCGAGCTGGAGTCCGACGTGACTGTGGTAAAAATACGTCCCGGCGGGTTCGGCACGGAACGTGTACGTGAACGTGTCGCCGGACGCGACCGGATCCTGCGTTACGTTCGGCACCCCATCGACCGGGTTCGCTACGGGGACGCCGTGCCAGTGAATCGTCGTCTCCGCCTGGAGGTCGTTAGTCAGTTCGACGCTGAGTACGTCACCCTCCTGGACGCGTAGCTCCGGACCGGGGAATTCACCCTCGTACATCCAGTTAGTCGTCGACGTCTCAGGGGCTGGCTGAACGGCTCCGGACGCCGCGGTGAGGGTGACGGAAGTATCCGGCTCGGACGTGACTGTCGAGCGCGGCGGCACCTCCTGTCCCTCACTGTCGTCGGTACCCGGTAGCTGACCGGTACAGCCCGCGAACGCGCCGAGGGTGGTCGCTCCCGTCAGCTGGAGGAGGCCGCGACGGGAGAGCGAGTGCTGTTTACGCGGCACAGTTGTTCGGCCCCAGTTCGAGTTCAGTCGCTTCGTTCTCGTCGTCGACGGTGTCTCTGCCGGTGTTGATGGCGATGACCGCCTCGTAGTTCGGGGGCTTCTCCGGGGCGTCCTCGGTCAGGCGCTCGACGAACGCGTCGCGGTCGAGTTCGAGGAAGTCGAGTTCGTCCCGGAGGTCACCGAGCCGAGCCTCGAGGGGGTCGCCCGGCGAGCCGTTCTCGTAGCGGCCGTCGCTCGTGACGGTGAGGTGGCCCGGCAGAATCGTCGTGTCGTCTGGAAGTTCGAGGATGGTCTCGTGGAGCGAGTCGTACAGCAGTTCCGCTCCACGCGAGGCGTCTTCCTCGCCGAACTGGAGCTCCGTCCGGCCGACGGAGTCGACGAACAGCGTGTCGCCCGTCAACAGGAGTTCGCCGTCGACGAGGTAGTTCAGCATCTCCGAGGTGTGGCCAGGCATGTGGAACGCCTCGATCTCGACGTCGCCGACTTCGATGACGTCTCCATCTGATAGCGGTTCGTATTCGTACTCGACACCGCGCTCGCTGGCTGCGTCGCCGAGGTGGTAGGGCACGCCGATCTCGTCGGCGAGTGCCGGACTGCCCGAGATGTGGTCGGCGTGGACGTGCGTATCGAGCACACGCGTCATGGAGAGCCCAGCGTCCTGGGCGGCGACTTTGAACTGGTCGGTCTGTCTGGTCGCATCGACCACGATGGCCTCTTGTGTCGCTTTCGAGCCGACGACGTAGCCGAGACAGCCCTTCGCTCGGCGCTGAATCTGCCGAACGACGAGATCGTCGCTGGACGTCTCGATGGGGACGACCTCGTAGAGTTTGCTCCACTCCTCCATACCGCCAGTGACGACCGAGATGTCGTCGTAGCCGTGCTCTTCGAGGTCGAGTGCGAACGGCATTGACGTCAAACCCTTCCCGCAGATAGCGACGACCGGTTGGCCGTCGACCAGTGCGTTCACCTCGTTCAGTTGATCCTCACTCACGCCCTCGTCAGGGTCATACGGGACGTTCTCTGCGTCACGCACGTGCCAGGCCTCGAAGCTGTCTTCGGGGCGTGTATCGATGAGCATGAATTGTTCGTCGGCGTCAATTTCGTCCGCGAGTTGTTCCGCAGTGATGTTCTTGACCATCGTATCTTACCTGTGTCGTGCCGAGTTCGCCGTTCGTCTGATTTGTCCCGTTCGCCGTACTCTCTAGCGCGTTCGATTACGCCCTTCTTCGGGGAACCTGTTCCTGCGCGGAATCATGGACGTTTCACAGTACGCCTCGCCGGCCGCGTAGTCGACGCCGGGCTGGATGAACGGATACGGCCCGTCTGCGGGCGTGTTCTGGGCTCGGCCGCCATCGTCGGCGGTCTCGACTAGTCCCATCACCTCGTAGTCGACGGGCGAGTGTTCCTCGAGATACTCGACGATAACATCGACCGGTATCGTTTCGTCCTCGACCTCGACGTCCTGGAACGGGAACCCACAGTTGCCAAGGTCGCGTTCGGGATCACCGGGCCGGCGGAACGTCGCCACCGAGTACGTCTCTTCCGGTTCGACCGTCTCGCCGTCGATTTGCATCTCGACGAGGCGACGGCTGTGCTTCGCGGTCGGATCGACGGTAACCTCGACGTTCGATGAGAAGTTGCGGACGCGACCGTCCTCCTGGTCGTAGGGGTACGGCGTGAAGTTGTCCTCGAGAAACTCCTCCATGTGGGAAGTAAGCTGCTGGCCGTAGGCGACACCGCGGGCGACGGGCGTCGTCATCGGGAAGAACGTATACAGCTGGCCGAGCGTGATCTCTCCGGGCGGGATAGCGGTCCCGTACCGAAACCCGTGTGACACGGCCAGATCGGTGTCAAAGTGCGCCTGCAGTGCGTCGTTTAACAGCGTGTTCCAGGCACTCTCGAGGAACGACTGCCGGTAGAGTGGGTTCTCTGTTCGGCCGACGACCGTATCGAGGGGCTTCTCGAGCGTGCCGGCTCCACGCTCGAACCCTGGGTTGTCCTCGAGGAACGGCGCACGCACCGATTCGACTGTCTCCTGTGCATCGGCGTCCGGTTCCGGCGTGTGCTCTCCGTCCTCGGTCAGACAGTAGAGGTGATGCCGGAACTGTATCTCCCCATCCCGAACGCGGAGGTCCACGCGGCCGAGCGCCTCGCCCATGCCGGACTCGATGACGACTGTCTCGGTCTCCTCGACGACGATCGGGTCGTAGGTGTACTCGTGGGTGTGCGCGCTGAACATCACGTCCACGCTCTCACAGTCCTTGGCGGCCTGGACCATCCACGGGAGGCCGATCTCGGTGACTGCGACCACGACGTCCGCACCAGCCTCGCGGGCGGCCTGTGCGGACTCTTCGAGGAGTGCGGGGTGCTTGCCGAAGCGGTACTTCCCCTCGGAGAACGCGGGCGCCATCCGATCGACGTAGACGTTCGTCATCCCGACGACGCCCATAGAGAGTCCACCGACGTCGAGGATGCTGTACGCGTCGTACAACCGCTCGTCAGTCTCCCAATCGTAGAGGTTGTTCGCGAGAATCGGGGCGTCGAGGTCGTCCATCAGCTCCACGAAGTTGCCATCCTCGGCGGCCTCGTTCGAGTAATCCCAGTTTCCGGGGACATAGACGTCGGGCGCTACGTGTTCGTTGATGGGGTCGAGCATCGCTTGCCCGTCGGTATAGGTGGTCACGGCAGAGCCATGGAACGTGTCTCCACTCATCAATGTACAAACGTCGTGGTCCTCGCGGAGTTCATCGAGTTTAGCTGCAAGCAGGGGGATCCCGCCGCCACGCTCGATGACGCGGTCGTGGGCTCCGAAATCGAAGTCCGGCTTCGACGTCGGGTTGTCGTAGTAGATCTGGTGGCGCGGCATTAGCTGTCCGTGGAGGTCGCTGACGTGAGCAAAGACGGCGTCGGGGGCGCCCCCACCGTCGCTGGCAGGGTCGCCACCGAGGGACGTCCACTCACCGAGTGCCTTGGTATCGTTCATCGTGAGGGGAGTACAGTTACGCGCTCCACCCCATTGTGGTTTGTGCCTAATATTTGAAACACTATACAAATCCGTCTGCCGGCGCCGCCTCTCGTCGGCTTTCGACTGCAATCACGTTTAGGTAGGAAGACATAGTAGTCGCTAGCGAGATGTGCCCACTGACTAGTTCGTGGAGGCGGTCTCGATGACGGGCAACTGGGTAACGACGGGGATGTCTGCGGTCGTCATCCTCGTCGCGGCCGCCGTTCACGGCATTGCTGGTTTCGGCTTCGCGCAGGTGTCGATGGGCATAATGCCGCTGTTCCGGTCCCCCTCGAGCGCGTCAATCATCTTCACGGCAACGGCGGTGATAGCCAACGCCCGCGTCTGGTGGAGCGTCCGGGACGCGTTCGACTGGGAGAAGTGGATCGTTCCTGTCGGCGGGCTCGTCGTCGGGATGCCGCTCGGTATCACCGTATTCAGTGGGTTCGATGCGGCACAAATGCGCGTCGCCATCGGGGCGGTTCTCGTGCTGGCGGTTATCGTCGTCGGCGCGACCCAGCAACTCGATACTGTCACGGACTGGATCGAGAAAAAGGACTACAGGCCGGGGAAGGTAATCGGCGCGACGGCTGGGCTTCTCGCAGGGATTCTCGGTGGCGCCGTCGCCGTTCCTGGTCCGCCGATGATCGTCTACGGCGCATTCATGTCGGCGAGCGGGTTCTGGAGTGACGAGGAGATGAAGGCCACGTTCACCGCCTTCTTCGGGACGCTTATGCTGTACCGCCTTGGGAGTCTTACCTACACGGGAGCCGTGACGACGCCACTGATGATCGAGGCTGTCGTCGCCATACCGATGGTGTTTCTCGGTGCCTGGATCGGCGTCTACATCTTCGACCACATCCCCGAGCGGCTCTTCCAGTGGCTCGTGCTGGTGCTACTGACCGTGAATGCGTTCGTCCTCCTGTACACGGCGGTTCCGGAACTCTAACCGTTTCAGCTGTTTTCTGTACGGGGGGCCCGTCTCGAGTCGATTCATAGACGAAGCTTCGAGCACCATCGTTAGCGGCCAGCCCCTCACGATGGCCCAGATGCGTTTGTGACCTCCAGTAGGCGTTTTCGTGAATCACACATCCCTCACCACGGTCCAAAGAAAACGCCGGGATGACGACCTGACTGGCGTGGTTCGTGAGCTTTTCTGCCCGTTCCAATACGGCCTGGTCGTCTGCTACTGCTTCTTCTGCGCTAGCATCGTGTATCGGAGTTCCCGCTCTGCTCGCCGACGCAGTCGTGGGCCTCCTGCCCGAACCACGTGGCTGCAACAGTTCGAATGTCCGCTTCGAGCCCCTCGAGTGAACTCTGGTCGTACAGCGGTGTCGAATCGTACATAGGTCACTCCGAGTAGGGCGTCTGTGCGATGGTCCGGACAACTGTGCGTCGGGATACCTGCGTTGATCCCACTAGTCGTCGCTGCAACACTACAGCATCGAGAACTCGTCTAAGGATACTCAAGATACGTTAGTCTGAACTAAGTTATCTCAGACTACTTTAGAGGAACGTTTTACTGTTTACCGTCAATGGCGCCGTCGGACTGATAACGGAGTAGCGATCGAAGCGAGTTGAATAGTTCTGTGGCACGTGTCTCGCTGGTACACGACCGCAGTAGTATTAAATGAGCGACGGGCGTCTATCCGACAATGACAGACGCTTTTTCCGGGCCTCACGACGAGGCAGACAGCAGTGCCAGTGACGCCCGACGACTGCTCGCAGACGGCGGATCGACGGCCGGGATCGTAACGATCGAGAGCGACACGAGCGTTACCGACTCAGTCGCGCGCGTCAAAGACGTCATCGAGCAGAAAGAGACACTGGGGCTGATGGCCGAGATCGACCACGAAGCCAACGCGGCGACGGTAGACCGCGACCTCCCGCCGACGACCGTTCTGGTGTTCGGAAACCCCGACCTCGGGACGCCGCTAATGCAATCCGGCCGGAGCCTCGCTATCGACCTTCCGATGAAGCTGCTCGTGATGAAGGAAGATGATGGGACGGTGACGGTCACGTACAACGACCCGGCGTATCTCGCTGACCGACACGACATCGAAGGCGAGGATGACCGGCTGGAGACCGCCTCGGATGCGCTGTCTTCGCTGGCCGCAGTCGCAGCCGGGGATGAATGAGATTGCCATCTTCCTCCGCGTAAACGCGGAGGAATCCTGAGTCAAGCGAATCTTCGATTCGCGCACCTCGCAAATCTCCGATTTGCTTAGCGTTGGAGATTTCAGGTTTGCAGTCCCACCGACCCCCGTACACGGTGAGAATCCGTGTGGGGTTCACGGACTGTGACGGGTGGGACTGCTGGAAGTGCCAAGCCCCCGGTACTCCTATCCTCCGTCGTGTTCGGACTCCCAGAGTTGTTTTTGCCTCGGGGAGTCCGGCAGACCTCAACGGACTTGGAGTTACTTTTCGTGGTGCTTACGGCAGTCGGGCACTGCACCGGTTCATTATAGGAACCGACCGTTCACCCGACTGGTTCCGATTACTGTCTCATTGTTTGGGGCGGACAGGCCGCCATCATAGGACTAGAGGGAATCGCTCCGTTCCTAACCGATTCCTTCTCCTGAGTAGGCTTGCCTGTCACTTCAAAACATGGATTAAGAAATCTCGGACGGGCTGGTGAACGTAGACTGATTCCGAGTTGTCGGATTCGTCCTGCGTTCACGAGACCGTAGGTCTCGTTCGCACACCAGAAATCACAGATTTCTGGGGACGGCTAAAGCCGCATGTATTCTCCTTGATTTCGTATCAGCGGCTCTGTTGAAATCCTTTCTATCTGATAGAAATCACGTGCTGAATATAGAGCGTGTATACAGCAGAACGGGTAAAAGAACGCCTATTCGTACTTCGTTCAGTACAGAGCGGTAACAAAGTTTTTCAGTTCCGACAATAATCTGGGAGTATGGACAGGCAAGTCGCTCTCAGACTGGACATCATCATCGTGTTGGTATCCCTCATACTCGGTGGAGTTGTTACTACCCCGTTCTTTATCGGAGCCGAGTCTTTCATCATACTCTCTACGATCCTTGTCGGGGGCGTTGTCGCTGTGTTCGCGCTCGGGGTTGCTCGAGGTGGGCTCGTCTGAACGGTACGTGAGGGCTGCTGCCGATAACTCAGCACACGTAGATATACCGTTTTCGTCGCGGTCTGGTGTGTAAGACTCGCGCCCTCCATCTTGCAGAGCTTCAGCGAACTACCGAACTGTTGTCAGTAACGGCGTGCAAGATGTAGAGGTTCCATGCAGCACGGCGGATTCTTTTCTTTTGTGCTGGAAACGTTGAACCCCCGCTCAGTAAGCCTGCGTACGGTTAGCAGTCATTAGCGATCGAACCATCACTATTTTATAATCTTCTATTAATCAACTTAGCATCGGCGTTCGTACCGCCGAAAATCACGGTTTCGTTCATGACCGAGACACCCACCCATCGTAAGGTCGTATCGTCCCCGATCACTCGCGGTTACATCTGTCACCAATACCGATGACAATAGACCCTCACGTGGATTCGTCGCCGACCGGATTCGAACCAATCACCGATCCCGACTCTCTTCGCAGCGAAGAGGAGATCGAGTTTCACGACGACACCGACGTCGTCCCGGCCGAAACCGTCGAGCAACTGTCCGAAGCCGACGACATGGCCATCGTCGGCGTCGAGAACGACGACGGAGAGGTGCTTCTCCGCAGACTCACCGATACCTGCTCGTGGAAAGTCCCCGTCACCACCGTCAGCGACGGGGAGGACTTCGCGGCAGCCATCCGCGACCACGTCACTGAGACGATCGACGCGCTCGAATTGGATGGACTCGAGGGCGTCTGGCGCATCGCCGTCGAATCGGAAAACGGCGAGCAAACGGCGTCACGGACCTTCGTCGTCTTCAACGGTACGCTAGAGAACGACGACTTCTCCGTACCCGAGGACGGCGTGACCGATTGGGACTGGTTCGACGAGATGCCCGATAACGGGAGTGCACTCCCCGGAACGGACCTGTTCATCGACTAAGGGTCCCGTTCGCCGCCCTGGATGACCGTCACGGGAGCGGTGAGGTCCCGACGACGGAACGGGCGGAACTCCGGTCGGTGGCTCTCCCATCGACCTCATGGTAACCGGATTGTCGGTAGGTCGGAGAGCGGTTCGTACGATCCTTTCGGGGGATTTCCGACCAGGTCTACGTTAGATTCGGCGGCAACGCTGGAGGTGCGAAGATACGCGTATACACTCCATTCAGGTGATTTTTCACCTCTTTCGTATACCTCGATAACCGCTTCGGTAACTGCTTTACCTGTATCGACCGATTCTCTTTGCCCGCTTTTTGAGTAGATCGTCGTGCAAGACTCGCGCGCTGTATTCAGCAGTGCCAAACTCTCCTACCTCGTTCCTGTCACAAACCGACTGCTGTATATAATGAGAATGGAATCAGCAGCCAAGCGGGGTCCGTCGGATGAATCGAACTGGCCGTTGGGCATGTCGTGAAATAAAAAGGGTAGGCAGAGACAGTGTCAGGAACTCTCTTGCCGTCAAGTACGGTTGACTCTTATACCGCCTGAGACCCCTCAGCGGGCGCGTACATCACCGTAACGGCGAACTCATCGTTGAAATCGGTGAACTGGTGGTCTGTCCCGGATCCGAGGTGAACAACGTCACCCGCCCCAACCTCAACCGACTTGTCCTCGGTTACGAGCGTCGCTTCGCCTGCATTAATGACGTAAATTTCTTCTTCTGCGTGAGCGTGCATCGGATCCTCGTCACCCTGTTCAAACTGCATCACTTGGAGACTGAACGAGACCTCACGCATCAGTTCGGTTTCCGTCTCTCCGTTCTCAGCTAACTGATCTGCTACGTCAGCAACATTGATTTGATCCACATCTTCTCTACGGTTTCAGGGCGTATACGTCTTGGCTGCTACCGAAAATAGAGAGGAAATAAGACGTAATTGTGTCGTCAAAACAATAGAGGGTATTTGATGACCGCTCTGCCGGTCTGTTGGAATGCTACGGTACAAGATACGCGCTTTGTATTCAGCACGACTGTTGGAACCTATCATCGATCAAGTGTTTCAACAAGGCCGAATAAGCAAAATCAAATCCCATTGATATTTTCCTCCGGCTTCAGGCGGAGATATTCTCCTAGTTGTTTATAAAAAACCAGCGCACGTAATGCGCCCGTACTATCGTTTGATAACCCACTGGATTGATATATTACGTAATGATCGATCCTACGACTACTCCGCTCGTCGACGTTGTTATCCATATCCTCCTTGCTGGTGGCCTCGGCGCACTCATCGGTCTGGAGCGAGAGCAAAGCGAGTCGGGCGGATCCTTCGCTGGGAGCCGGACGTTCCCGCTATTTGCACTCTATGGGGCTCTCGTTCAAGTGTTCTTTCCGGGCATGCTTCCGATCGCCGTGGGAACACTCGTCGTACCACTTACCGTTGCGTACGTCGGGAAAGTCTGGTACGAAGGCGATATCGGCCTGACGACGCTCGTGGCTGCACTCATCACTGTCGTCTTGGGAGCGATGACGATGCATTCGAACCGAGGAGCGGTCGTCGCAATCATCATCGGTGGGCTTGTCACGGTGTTGCTCTCGGTGAAAGATCCCGTCCACGAGTTCGCCGATCAGATCGAAGAAAGCGAACGACGGGCATCGGGAAAGTTCATTCTCGTCGTCCTCGTCGTCCTTCCTACCCTGCCGGATCGGTCGGTCGATCTCCTCTATGGACTCAACCCGAGGTTCGTCTGGTTGATGGTCGTGTTCGTCACCGGCCTTGGATTCGTGGCCTACGTGCTCGGTCAGGCGCTCGGTCCTGAACGTGGTATTGCCATCACTGGAATCGTCGGCGGGTTCGTCTCCTCCACCGCCACAACGGTTTCGATGGCGGAGAAAACGACCCAGAGCGCGACGCTCTATCACGTCTGTGCCTTCGCGGTCGTCACCGCCTCCATCGTGATGTTCCCACGAGCACTCATCGAAATCGCGGTCGTCAACCCCGAGTTGCTCCCGAGTGTGGCAGTACCTCTGGGAGCGATGACAGTGGTCGGAACAGTCGCGGCGGGGGGGTTGTACTGGCTGACTGCGTCCGACGAGACGGTCGAAGCCGAAGAACTCAGCAACCCGTTTCGCCTCCGCCCAGCCCTCCTCTTCGGGGTCATCTTCGCGGTCGTCTTGCTCGTCTCGGAATCCGCCAACGACTGGTTCGGCTCATCGGGAATATATGCAACCGCGTTCTTGTCCGGGCTTGCCGACGTCGATGCGATGACGATAACGCTGAGCCAACTCGCAGCGGAAGGCACTGTTTCCACGGACGTCGCTACGACGGGAATCGTCATCGCCGCGGTCGCGAATACGTTCCTCAAGGCCGTCCTGGCGTGGATCCTCGGCACCCCCATGTTGGGAAGGCTCGTCTCTGTCGTGCTGGGCGTCGTGGTTCTGAGTGGCCTGTTTTTTGTCCTCTTTTGAGCTACACTGAGCTGCTTTTGCGAGAGATCCGTCCGGATACCGACCATCAACCGGAACCCAATAGTTTTGTGGATACTACACTATACTCTAAGCAATGGGACAGCAGGCCCACCACGGCTGCTCGTCGTGTTCGTCCGCGAGTGTGTTCTACCGTCGTACTGGCACGGAAATTGGGTCGACGCTCGTGTACACTTCCGGCCCCGCAACATGACGTTATACGACCGCATTGCGGACCTCACGCTGACAGTGACGGGCACGGATCGGACCAGCCGCCGTCGAGAGATGGCGGGTGAGGCGACTCGCGTCACGTCCACGTTCGTTCTGCTGGCAGACGACGAGTTCGGCGCCGGCGAAGACGTCACGCACGATCCGGTGGATCACGAGGCGTTGCCCGAGCCGCCGGTGTTCGATTTCGCGGGCGAGTATACGCTCGAGGAGTTCTCGCGGTCGCTCGAAAACGTCGACCTCTTCCCGACGAAGCCTCCCGAGCAGGAGATTTCGCGGACCTATCGGCGCTGGGCGGTCGAGAGTGCTGCACTCGACCTGGCGCTCAAGCAAAACGACACGACGCTGGCGGCCCGCCTCGGCCGGGAGCGATTACCGGTTCGATTCGTCGCCAGCCCACCGGTCCCGGCGGGCGATACGACTCGAGTCGAGGAGATACTCGCGGTCAACCCCGGCTGCGAGTTCGCACTCGAACCGACCGACGCGTGGACCGCGGAGACGTTCGCGACGCTCACGGAGACCGATGCGGTCCGTGTCCTCGACCTGAACGGCCAGCCCGAGGGATCCGACGACGGCCGACCTCCGGATTCCACGCTCTATCGACTGGTCTTCGAGACGTTCCCCGACGCCGTCGTGGCAGACCCTGCCGTCTCCGACGCCGTTCGTGACCTGCTTGCGGCGAATGCGGATCGTCTCTCGTGGGGCGCGCCGATCCGGAGCGTGGCCGACCTTCGCGACGTGCCGTTCGAACCGTGGTGGTGTTCGATTGCCCCATCGCGGTTCGGGACCGTCCGGTCACTCCTCGATACGATCGAGTACTGTGAGAACCAGGACATCAGTATGTACGGGGAGGGCCAGTGCGAACTCTGTGTCGGGCGTGGGCATATCCAACTGCTCGCCTCGCTGTTCTACCCCGACGGACCAAACGACGTCGCGCCGCGAGCGTACAACAAACCGGTGGTCAGAGGGGACCTGCCATCGAGCCTGCTCGAGCCGCCCGAGAACCCGACCGGAATGGAGTGGACGACACTCGAATTCGAGTAGCGGGCAATCGAAGTAACGGCGTCGACTGTGTTGGCTTCCGAAATCTACTGCAACGTTAATCGGCATAGTCACACCTTGCTCACGTTCCCAGTCACTCCGGAACACATTACCGAATTCGTCCCACAGCAGGACTATTGACCCTGAGGACGGCACAGAAAGGTTGACACACCGGTGAGGGGGGAGTGGCAAGTAGGCTACCACGGCCTTCAGGCCGTGACATTTCCCTCACAATGGGTTTCTAACTACAGACTGAGGCGGATTGCACGACGCCGGTTCTGCCAGAGCGAACTGTGTTGTTCGTTCGGGTACACTTTATCAAAAAGGCCGTCGTGCCAGTCGCCCCGTACAATCCGCGAAAGCGTCATAGAAAGCTTCTCACTCTCTTCCTCTATCAGGAATCGCATGCAAGGTACAAAGCGCGTATCTTGCACGGCGATTGGTTCAGGTCGGGAGCCATAGACTTGTTCAATACAGGGGTTTTGTAGGTTCGTTACATCCTCTTATCGAGTAACAATAACTTTCCCTATTAGTGGCATTTGAACAAAAACGTATATCCACACGTTAACTATATGCGTAGGATTCAAAACCGAAATATGGCGCATAGTCCAGAAGACGTCAAGGAGTTCGTTTGTGAGGACTGTCAAGTGACCCACGCGGGCACGCCGATCAAGAAATCATCTGGCAAGCGTGTGTTCGAACCACCCGAATCCTGCGGCGCATGTGGCGGGACAGAATTCGTTCCAACCGAAGAGTGGGTCCACCATCCCGAGTGATAAACAACTTCGGCGTCCGAGTATCCGGACGACGTTTTGACGCTCGTCGACGCCGGTACACCGTTCGATGAAGACACCCTCCGAACAGGGATAGCCGAGGTCGGGTACGCTGTCAGCGATATCGAACGCGTGTTGCTAACCCACTACGATCTCGATCACGTCGGCACGCTCGCTGCGCTGGACCCTGAACTCGACGCGCCAATCTACGTGGGTGAGTTCGATGGCGGTCTCCTGACCGGAGACCGCTCACCGCCGCTCACCAATCACAAAGGTGCTCTCCAGCGAGCCATCGGCTTCCTCGTGACCGAGCCATCTCTGGACGTCTATAACGTCGACGACAGCGACCAGATCGGGTCGTTCACCGCATATCGCACGCCCGGGCATACGCCGGGACACGTCTCGTACGTGAGCGAGCGGCGGGACGTTGCGTTCCTTGGCGACCTGGTCACGGAATCGGACGGGGAGTTGGCATCGTCTCCCTGGGTAATGAGCTACGACACGGACGAAGTGCGCGTGAGTATCAAATCACTCGTCGAACGAGCGCCCGACTTCGAGGTGGCCTGTGTGGGCCACGGGACGCCGCTCACGTCCGGGGGGAGCGATGCGCTTCGGTCGCTGGTACGTACGAAACCCACCGTGGCTGGCAGACCGTGATGGAGACCTGGGACTCCGATTCTGGACTCAACCGGGAAGGGAGATCAGTCCTCAGACATCGCCTGCGTCGGTGGCTCCGGCGCAGGTGACGGGGGTTCGTGCGTGCCGAAGTCGGGATGGGTTTCTTCCATCCAGATGTACACGATAGCGCCCGAGAGGAACATCAGGATCGCAGTCATGTAGAACGCTGCCTCGATGGTGGCGTACTGCATCGCGAGGCCGATCAGGACTGCGCCGACTGCGTAGCCCGAGTCACGCCACATTCGGTAGACGCCCATCCCGGCGGAGCGCCACGTCGGGTGGGCTGCATCGCTCGGCACGGTCATCAGGTTGGGATACAGCAACGCCATTCCCAGCCCGGAGACCGCCGCCAGAACGGCCCACGGGAGGTAGCCCTCGACGAGTACCATCCCGAGCACGCCGCCGCCAGCCAGGAACATCCCGACAACCACGGGAGGCCGACGACCGATGCGGTCTGCGAGTCCACCAGTTGCGATCTGTAGGAAGTACATCGCACTGTGGACGCCGACCACGACGCCGACCGCCGCGATTCCGAGCCCTTGACTGGTCAGGTACAGCGGGACGGCGATCCAGAATAGCGTGTCGACGAAGTTCTCGATGTGGCCGGCCTGTGCCGCGGCGAACAGCGTCCGATCGCCGTAGGTCGCTCGCTTGAGTACGGCGGTGAACGGCAGGTTCGCATCCTGATGGTCGTCGTCACCTTCTGCCTGTGCGAACTGGAGCGTCTCCTTGATCAGGAAGATCGAAATGAGGAACGCAAGCACGACCACTGCGGCGAGAAAGTAGAACGGTTCGGGTCGGAGACTGGTCTGGCCGGCGATGACGCCCGTGATCCAGGCACCGACTGCGACGCCGCTGTAGCCGAACGCCTCGTCGATACCGACCGCGAGACCACGCTGGTCAGGCCCGGCGAGGTCGATCTTGGCGTTGATCGCCATACTCCATGTCAGCGCCTGGTTAATCCCGAGCAGAATGTTCCCGACGGTGATCCACCCCCAACTGGGAGCGAAGATCAGAATGAGCGGGAGTGGTAGCGCCGTCGCCCAACCAAGAACGAGGACGGGTTTGCGGCCGTACTCCTCGCCCCATTTGCCCGCGTAGAGGTTGAGGATCGATTTCACGATCCCGAACGAGACAACGAACGACCCGATGACGAATAGAGATTCGACCCCGAGAACGTCTCGACCAAGAACGGGCACAACAGCGCGCTCTGACCCGATCGTCAGCCCCGTGGCAAAGACCAGCAGGACGTGGAGCGAGAACTGTCCGAGATGCTCGCTGATTCCCTGTTTGAGTTCAGTTGTCGCACTCATGGATTACTCGGCAGCGCAGTTGTTTGGACCCATCTCCAGGTCGGCCAGTTCGGCGTCAGGAACTGATTCCTGTCCGACGTTCGTTCGCTTGACACGCTCGAAATTCGGTGGATGCTCCGGAACGTCGGCAGCAAGCGTCTCAACGAATTCCTCGCGGTCACGTCCGAGGTCAGCGTTCTGCGCTCTCACCTCGCCCAGCGTAGCCATCGTTGGCGGTTCGGGGGAGCCGGGATCGTGTGCCGGCAAGACGAGGGTATCGTCCGACCGATCCAGCAAACGCTGTAGGCTCTCGTACAGCGTCGTAGCGTTCCCTTCGAGATCAGAATCCTCGATCCCGGCTTCGACGCCGAGTTCGACGCGCCCCACGCTCTCGTGAAAGAGCGTATCGCCAGTGATCAGCGCCGTACCGTCGACGTCGAAGGAAACACTCCCTTTGCTGTGTCCGGGTGTGTGAATCACGTCGATTTCCAGATCGCCGACCGTCACGGTCTGGCCGTCCTCGATTGGGGTCGAATCGATAGCAAGCGCGTCTTTCGGATGGAGATAGTACGGAACGCCGTGTCGCTCGGCGAGGTCCGCAGCCCCGGAGACGTGATCAGCATGGGCGTGTGTGTCGAACACACCGATCAGTTCGGGATCGTGATCGTCGAGAATCGCCTCGTACTCCTCGAGATAGTGGGACGGATCGAAGACGACGGCCTCCCCGTCCGAGATGATGATATGCGAGAGGCAGCCTTTGCCCGGCCGGGCGACCTGCACTACCGTAGCGTCGAGACCGAGTGGAACGTCTGCATGCCGGTGGACGCGGCTCCAGCCGTTCATCCCGTCAGTGAGTGTTAATGCATTGTAGTCCATTTCCCGGAGCACATCCGTCGCGGTCTGGGATACGACGCCCGCAGCGCAGACGGTAACGATCTCCTTGTCTCGTGGAAGATCCGATAGCGTGTCCTTCGCCGAATCAGGGTCGTTAGTAAGTTCGTCGTAGATGTCGACGTTGTGGCTGTCTGGAATATGCCACTCGTCGAAATCCGATTCATGACGAACATCGAGAACGATGACGTCGTCGCCATCGGTTTGCAAGCGTTCGCTGAGTCGATCGGGGGAGATATCAGGCATCAGTACGCAGGTATAATCGGACTGGGAGAATAGGGATGCTGCCGGACATGACCGGCACTCTTAATTAACGTTAAGCTATTTACTTCGGTATGAGCCTGTACGAGGCCTCGTTCCGGGTCAAACACGAATGTCCGTATCGAGAGATCTCGGAACAGTATCCGGACCTGACGATCCGGGAGTGGTATCTGAGTGACTGTCAGGTGATCGAGATCACCGCGCCGGAATCCCCACCCGACGAACTACTCACGAAGATCGAGGAACTGGGGACGATCCTTCACCAATCGAACGACGAGTCAGGTCTCCACGTCGTCACACAGTCCTGTCTCTGTTCGTTGGAAGGTTCTATTATCGAACGGTTCGAGGAGTTCAACAGCCTCTATCAGCCGCCGACGATCCATCGACAGGGCTGGGAACACTACACGGTCATCGCGTTCGACGAGGCCGACGTTCGAGCCCTCTTGCAGAACCTAGAGAACGACAGGGATATCGAAGTGCTCTCGAAGACCGCTATTTCGGAACAACAGATCCCCCACAGCATGTTGGCACCCGTCGATCAGTTGTTTAAAGCGGTAACTGATCGGCAGATGGCGGCGCTTCGACTCGCGCTCGAAAGCGGCTATTACGAGCAACCGCGGAAGACGTCGCTCCGGGACTTGGCCGATCAGACGGCCGTCGCTCGGTCGACATACGAAGAACACCTCCGGAAGGCGGAAAACAAGCTCCTCACGAACGCCGGGAAGTTCCTGCGATTGGTCACTGCGACGTCCTCGACAGATCCGTTAGACGTCGAGAAGACGAGGCAGGCAGAGCACATCGCCGACTGAATCGGCGTCTGCCCACAAACAGGCAGTAGGACTTCGAATCGACTACCCGGCCTGTTGGGACTACCCAACACCGGTTCAAGCGAGAGATTCGACCCCGGATGTGCTACGGCTGTCCGTCTGACGGCGGGTGCCAGGTAATGCCGATCCGATGGACCGAAAACGGGTAGGAACCACACTCAGGACACACCATCCGTTTTTCATCGGGATCGAACACGCGATCGCGCATAGTGTGACGGAGTCCACAGGACTCGCATTCGAGTTCGACGGGCATTTCGAAGTCCTACTCGGTCCAGAGGTATAATGTCCTCCTGAGCGCGTCGAATCTCGGATTGAGATCTGTGTCGCCAATTCCGGTGGTGTGACCCACTGCTCACAGCAAGAGCGTCGAGATGAGAAACACGCGCCGACCGCCCGGTGCCGCCAAAGACAGGACGAGCGACGGGAGAGTTATCAGGCGTGCCACTTATAGCCGATACGATGACTGACCTGCGAATACACGACGCGCCTGCTCCAGTAAAGTCCGACGACTCGGACTGCTGGGAAGGCGTCGGTTTGGTCTCAGGATCCAAGATTGGCGCTACGGGATCGGTAGCAGAGGCTCCCGCCAGAGAGCGACCGATGGCCGGACTCGGGCGTGATACCGTATGACCTCCTGGGATGAGCGGTTCCGGAAAGGATCCTATCCGACGGATCCGGATCCCTCACCGACGCTACGTCGGTATCTCGATAGCTGTCCGGACGGTCGAGCGCTCGATATCGCGACGGGAACCGGTCGGAACGCGGTCTTCCTCGCGTCGGAGGGGTATCAGGTCGATGCGATCGATCAGTCGAGAGAGGGACTGCAGATCGCCGGAGAGAACGCACGCGAGCGCGGCGTCGCGGACCGGATAAACTGGATACAGGCCGACGCCACGCGGTACGAGTTCCCGCCAGCGACGTACGACCTCGTCACGATCAGTTTCTACCGGGCTATCGATCGTTTCCCGGACATCAAAAAGGCACTTGCTCCCGGTGGCGTGCTGTTCGTCCAGCACCACCTCAGGACGGACGAACCGGTCGACCGTGGCTCATCCAGTGACCGCTACCGGTTCGCCGCAAACGAACTACTGCACGCGTGTCTCGATCTGACGATTCTCCACTACGCGGAGCGAACCGAGGTCGACGACGACGACCGCCGCAACGCCATTGCCGAGATCATCGCCCGGAACAGTTCGGGCCAGAGCCAGTCATATCCACAGGTCGAGCGCTGAACAGGCGGTCGTGGAGGCGGAGCCCGCTACCCACGGGGACTAGAACTCCTCGACGTGGGGGCGCAGATCCAGTTCGAGAGTCCACGCACTGCGGTCCTGTTCGACCAGATGCCAGTAACTCTCGGCGATGGCATCCGGGTCGAGGAACTCCTCCTCGTCGTGTGTGCCGGTGCCGTCCGGCGGGAGTATCTGGCCATCGAGAACCACGTGAGCGACGTGAATCCCGTCCGGACCGAGTTCTCTGGCCATCGACTCGGCCATTCCGCGACAGGCGAACTTTGCCGCCGAGAAACCGACGGCGTTCTCCCTGCCTCGGACTGACGTGGTCGCCCCCGTGAAAATGATCGTGCCGTCCCCATCTGTCGACCGCATGTCCGCGACGGCTTCCTGTGAGCAGTGCAGTGCTGCGCGAGGGCCGACATCGAGCGCTCGCTGGAACTCGCGGTCGGACACGTCGGTAATCCCTTTCCAGGAGGCTGAACTGGCGTGATTAACGAGGACGTCGACGGGGCCGACCGCCTTCCGAAATTCGGTGAACGCTTGCTCGATATCGCTTGGCTGGGCCAGATCACAGGGAACGGCGATAGCGTCGCCTGCTGTCCCCTGTAACTCGGTCGCCAGCGATTCGAGATAGTCTGTACTCCGGCCGAGTAGGCCGACTGCCAGTCCCTCGGAGGCGAACCGTCGCGCGATCGATTCTCCAAGCCCAGGGCCGACGCCGGCGATGACAGCGGTACGGGCCATAGTCCCGTAGACGTGGGGAAAATCAAAAGATGCTCGGTATTTACCGGTGTGATCGACGGCGAAGCGAATCATATATTCAGTCGGCTTTGTCGAAATCCTCAGCAGATACTACATTCAGACCCGTGGTGCGGTCAATACAGATGGGCAACGTAGTGCCGATGTCGTTGATCTGCTCCGAGTTTTGAAAGAAACGCGTGCCAAGATACGGAGGCTACGTTTATCGGACTGAACTCTTTGGTTGGAAGCCTTCAATGTGGATTCTCGATGACGTCGGTATGCAGAATCTAGAAGTTGAAGCAAGCGATTTCAGCGGATCCACAGATTGGACACTTATCTATCGTTGGGGAGACTTCCACCCCACAGTTCCGACACTCGTAGAGATCACAGCTACTGCCATCTCGTTCACCGCGTAGGATCTCGAGTACCCCCATGTAACTAGGAATACACCATCAATACCTATATATCCCACGTCATTATTGTGATCGTTTAAAACCGGGTAAGTTGTATCTCGCCCACAGCAACCGTTCCAGTTTGACGAAACGTCACCCGTCACCTTGCAAACTATGCGCCCTGTGTTCAGCAGGACTTCCGAAATACATCGCCGATTTAGGGTTTCGACAGAGCCGACAGTGGCTGTGAATCTGATTGATTACGTTCCTTGAAGATCGTAGAGACGATACGTTCACAACCAGATTTAGCCGGACGTGTCTTCGAGTTCCGTCTGGGCCTCCGCGTCTCGCCCCAGTTGGACTTTCAGATCCTCGAGTTCCTGCTCGACTCTGTGATCGGTTGAGAGACGGTCCAGTTCGCGGTCGATCTCGTCGCCCTCGGCGAGTATGTCGTCGAACGCTCCGGTCTCCTCTAGTTCCTCGAGGGCGGCCGCCCGCGCTTCCATCTGTTCGGTGCGTTCGGTCGCGCGTTCGACGGCACGGTTCACGTCCGCTAGATCACCGCCGACGCCGCTGAACGACTCGGCAACGCGGGCAGAGGCCTGGGCAGCATCGTGGCGAGCTTTCAACACCTCCTTTTGTGTTCGGAACCCCTCGATTCGGCCGCGGAGCGCGACCTGACGTTCGACCATCTGGTCCTGCGTCGCCTGGAGACGCTCGATCTGTTCTTCCAGATCCGAAATCTGCTCGGTGGTTGTGTGCTTCTTTTCGAGCGCACGCCTGGCCAGATCGTCTCGGTCCTGACGGATCGCTTCGCGGACCTGATCGTCGTGTTTATCGACGTTCGAACGGAGGCGAGTGCGGTGCATTTCCAGGCGTTTCTTCTGGGTCGTGACTTCAGCGATTCCACGGTTGATCGCCTGTAACTCGTCGCGCAGTTGTTCGTACGAGTAGTCCAGTTCAGCCTTTGGATCGGAAACCCGGTTCAACAGACCGTTCGCCCACGATCGTATGACGAACGAGAGCCGTCCGAAGAGGCTCACAGAAACCCCTCACTCTGATCGAGTTCGCGTGATCTATCCGCACCAACTGTTGACATACGAGAACTACGAGAGAGATCCGTTTAACTGTTTCAGGAAGGTAGACGAGAGCCGCTACGACTACGTCCGTCTACTTCAGTTGCCAAAGCAAGGCGTTGTTCGAGTTCAATATCGAGCAGGCGAGAAGTGAACGATTCGCGCCGTATATTCAGCATTTGGTAAAAGATACTATTAGAAACGGAGAGGGTCTTTGATACTAACTTCGAGGGTGTAGTATGCAGTAGTTTTACTGTCGTATATATAAAAACAAAAGGATTTTGAATAAGCTATCTTCTAGTAGCGAGAGAATCCCGCTGTTCACGTCGGGGAGGATGTCACCACGAGCAATCAGGACCGTCAAGCCCACATTCGGTGATCACTAACGGACGAACAAGGAACGTACTGGGAGGGGCTGCCGGACAGTAATATGGGTGCGTGATTTTTTGCGGAGTGCCGTAACCGACCGCCGCATCGGTGAGGCGTCTTCGCCCCACTGTCGGTTCCTCGACGAACGCAGCACTCACGTCCCAGCACGGGCGACCCGAGCGGCAATACGACAATGACAAACACAGAATCAGAAGAATACGTCGCGATCATCGACCAGTACGAGGTCACCGACGAGGTGCGGGATATCGCACTCAAGTACGACCCACTGAATCGATCCGGGCACGAGGGCTTTCACGTCACCGACGATGGCGAACTCCATATCGACGATGCGAACGTGATGGCCGAACACAAACTAATCGAGAAGAAGATCCCCAACGATGCGATCAAAATTTTGCCCCTACCGTCCGCGAGCGGCCAGCTCGTCCACCAGTACGGTGACAACGGGTTCCGACTGCACAACCTCCCTGCGCCGGTGGATGGGGAAGTCATCGGGCTTCTGGGCCGGAACGGGATCGGAAAGAGCACAGCCCTTCGAATCCTGGCCGGCAATTCCGTGCCCAATTTCGGCGCCGAGGAGGAACTCGACTGGGAGCAGGCGGTTACTTGGTTCCGCGGGACGACTCTCCAGACTCATCTCGAACGGCTTCGGGACGGGGAGATTACGACAGCCTACAAGGAGCAGCGAGTCGACACCCTCCCCGACGAAGACGCCGAGACGGTCCGAGAGCTTCTGTCCGATCGATTGAACGATTCCGACCCACTCGTCGACGAACTCGGCCTTCGACCGATCCTGGAGCGGTCCCTGGCTGATCTATCAGGGGGCGAACGCCAGCGCGTCGCTATCGCGTCGACACTGGCAACTGACGCGGACCTCTACCTGTTCGACGAGCCGTCGTCGTTTCTCGACGTCAAGCAACGAACCACCGTTGCACGCGCGATCCGCGAGCACGTCCGGGAGTCCAACGCGGCGGCCCTCGTCGTCGAACACGATCTGGCCACACTGGATCTAGTCTCGGACGGGATTCACGTCCTGTACGGCGAACCAGGTAGTTTCGGCGTCGTCTCTCAGCGGCTCTCAGTCCGTGACGGCATCAACCAGTTTCTTGAGGGCTATCTGCAGGAGGAGAACGTCCAGATTCGACGCCGGTCGATCGAGTTCGCGCAGGCCATCGAAAATCCGTTCTCCGACGCGGAGACCGTGCTCGACTATCCGGAACTGGAGAAGTCGTTCCCCGGATTCTCGCTCACCGTCGAGCCAGGGGAGATCCATGCAGGGGAGTCCATCGGCATCGTCGGGGAGAACGCGCTCGGGAAAACGACGTTCGTGAAACTCCTCGCCGGAAGCCTCGATGCTGACGACGGGACCGTTCCGGTTTCGCCGACTGTCTCGTACAAGCCACAGCATCTCAGCGCGGACAGTGACCAAACGGTTCGGAGCCAGTTCCAGCAGATGACCGACATCCGCTCACAGGCCTTCATAACTCGGATCCGCGATCCGTTCGAAATCGAGGAGCTGTACGACCGGTCGCTCGACTCGTTGTCCGGTGGCGAACTCCAGCGAGTCGGCATCGCGCTCTGTCTCGCCCGGGATGCGGATCTGTACCTCATCGACGAGCCATCCGCGTTTCTGGATGTCGACCGACGGGTCTCGCTCGCCGATCAGATCTCTCGATTCAGCGATCAGACGGACAAGCCGGTTCTCGTCGTCGACCACGACCTCTTCGTGATTGACCGGGTTGCCGACCGGGTGACCGTGTTCGAGGGAACGGCCGGAGAGAGCGGCCGTGCGAACCCGCCACAGTCACTCCGAGACGGGATGAACGCGTTTCTCTCCTCGCTCGGCATCACCTTTCGGCGCGACGAAGGGACGGGCCGACCGCGGGTCAACAAGCCGGGCAGCCAACTCGACAGGAAGCAACAGGCCAGCGGCGAATACTACTACGAAGAGTAGGTGAGCGATTCTAGCTGGGTCGCCGAATATATTCGCCACAGGACCTACCCACGATAACGGCCATGTCGGATACGAGATAATGGTATCCGACATCGACGTGACTGATACCCCGGTAGATCAAGCACGTACAGAGATCGTAGCGGCTCTTGAGAGTTCCGAGGCGGAGGACGTAGTGAAAGTCACCGCAGGTGGTGATCCCGAGCCAGCGCTCTATCAGGCCCAGATCACGCAGGATCGATCGTTTACCTGGAAATACGAGGAAGACGGACCGGACGTCTGGGTTGTCACCGCTCGCCCGACCGGTGAGAGTACCGCAGAACTGACTGAGTTCGACGTCCGACAGCTACCGCCACAGCAACGACACTCGGTCCTGACCGAAACATTCGAAAAGCTCGACCCGGGCAACGGGTTCGTACTCGTCAACGATCACGATCCGAAACCGCTGTATCACGAACTCCGTTCCACACACGGTGAGGGCATCGACTGGGAATATCGCAGTCGCGAGTCGGACGCCTGGAAAGTGGAGATACTCAAAACGGAGACGAGCGCCAGTGGGAACGAGGCCGTGGCGGCGTCCTTCGACGTCCGCGAGATACCGAAACAGGAGCGACATCCGACAATTCACCACCGCTACAGCAACCTTTCGGCGGGAGATATTCTGGAACTAATCGCTCCACACGAGCCACGCCCGCTTCACAGGGAGTTCAGCCAGCAATACGGCGATCGGTTCGAGTGGGACGTCCGGGAGAAAGAGCATGGCCGCTGTCGTGTCTGGATCACGAAAGGGGATGCCGACACGGCCGAATCCGAGTCTCACGACCAACAGTCTAGCGAGGAACTGACGATTACTGACGAACTCGACGTCCGGCAGTTCCCACCGGCGAAACGACACGAACTGATCTTCGAGTCCTACGAGGAGTTACAGAACGGGGAAGGGTTCGTTCTGATCAACGACCACGACCCGAAGCCGCTCTATCACCAGTTCGAGGCCGAAGCGGGTGCGGAGTTCCGCTGGGAGTACCAGAAGAAACAACAGGGCGAGTTTAGAGTCCGGATCGGGAAATCCGACATTGGCGAGTCTGCAGGGACCGCAGCGCCCGATTTCGAGGCCCCGTTCTGAACGGTCGGCTCTACGGACCGTCCGTATTCTGTGCAGACATGTGGTCCATCAGAAGTGCAGTGCAGGCCGCATCCCGCGGGTCGCTCACTCCGGAGCGTACTCTTGATGGATTCGATCCATCCGTGCGGCCATGATGAAGTCCGTCTTGTGTAGCCCGTCGATTTTGTGCGTCCACATCTCGACCGTTACCTCTCCCCACTGGAGATGGATATCGGGGTGGTGCCACTCGTCTTCGGCGAGTTCGCCGATTTCGTACGTGAACTCCAGTGCGTCGCGGAAATCCTCGAACTCGTACGTCCCCTCGAGATGGTGTTCGTCGACGACGTCCCAGACATCGCTGTCGATCTCTGCAGCATACTCCCGGTATTCCTCCCCTGTGAGGGGTTCGTCCTCTGAGGTGCATGCTTCACAGTCCTGATCGGCAAGTGCTTCAGGCATACATTGTGGTATGGTATCGTTTCGGATATACACTTCCCATTTATGCTGTGAGAGTGCTCGCATCGTGTTGTGAGTGGTCTCAGCTAAGAAATAAATCATATCAAATACCACAAATACAGCATCTCCGGGCAACCGCGTATGCAAGACGTATATCTCGACTACAGCCGGTGTACCGAAACGATCGCATGAACTGAATTATATATTATTGCAAAGACATTTTGCCCGACCTGAGAAATGCGATTGTTGCCAGAAGTGTCCTCCAAGAGACAGGGAGCGTATGTGACAGACTGCTCCACCCGCGGTCAGAAGATGTGAACGGTGGGATGGGCACCGTTCGCATCCAATACCATATTTTGACTCCCGACGTTTGGAACGCCTGTTGAGGGCCAGGGGGGTAGTAGGGAGTCATACTCGTTTAGAACGCCCTGCGATATTTTTCTTTAGTATGGTGCGCCATGGTGATTATAAGGGGGTGAGAGAATACCCGTGTCTTTGCGCGTGGGCTGAACCCGACTGATATGGCTAGTCCGCCAGCAAACTCTGAAACGGGTGGTAGACTGCAAACCTTACCTTTCCAGCCCGGTCGAGATTTCGTCGACGTCAGACGGAAGAGGCTGTTAACACGTTGGGATATTCCGAGCGAGCGGGATTCGGCGATGGCTATATCCTCAGGTAGAGAGAAACTGTATTTGTATGATCTCAGATCGCGTCATCGAACTCCTCCAGAAAGCGTACGGCGACGAAATGGAGACCGTGATGAACTACCAGACGAACGCCATCGTTCTCGACGGCGTCCGCGCCGAAGAGATCAAAGAGAGCCTCCAGCAGGACATTCAGGAGGAACTGGCCCACGCTCAACAGCTCGGGAACCGGCTCAAGCAACTGGATGCGCGACCACCCAGTTCCGCAGAGTTCACCGCACGGCAGGACTCGCTGCAACCGCCGGAGGATTCGACCAACGTCCTCTCGGTTATCCGAGGCGTTTTGGACGCCGAAGAGGATGCTATCGAGACGTATCGGGAACTTATCAACGCCGCTAAGGACGCCGACGATCCCGTTACCGAGGACCTCGCTGTAACGGTCCTTGCCGACGAGGAGGCCCATCGAACCGAATTCCGGGGATTCGAAAAGGAGTATCAGAACGACTGAGTCCTTTGTTCGAGAGGCGAAACACAGTACCTCCGCGCCGAACGAATGGCGATAGACGCTTCCCGGTCACTCGGCGGCTTTCGGAGCCAGTACGACTAGCGCAGTACTGTCCTCGTCCGCGACCGGTTCGATACGCTTGTCGCCGTCGAACCGAAGTATCTCGCCCGCTTTGACGCGATGAACTTCACCGTCCAGAGAGAGATCTACCGCCCCCGACAGCACCTGGAAGAGGACGTTCCGCTCGGGATGCTCGTGTTCGGGGAGGCTCTCTCCCGCGGTCAGCGAGAGACGGACGGTTTTCGGCGATCGGCCGGGGAACACGTCGGCGTGTGGTTCGCCGTCGAGCGCCCCGATATCGGCCCGATCTACCGTCGGGTCGGCCTCGACCTTCGGGAACTGCGCGACGAACTTTGAGGGCTCCTCGCGCTCGAGGGTGTACGCGTCCTCGTCGAACGTCGGCACCTCCGCGGCCATTTCATAGTAGAGCGGCTTCGGATCGTGATCGTTGATTATCGTGAGCGTCTCGCCGGCGTCTAGCCCCTCGAACGTGGCGTGGATCCGGTCGTGTCGCTCGTTGGGCGGGATCTCTCTGACGTCGATTTCGGTCATTGTATCCACTACTTCGTGGACTACCTGCATGGCTCGTGTTGCGAACACGTTCGGAGTGCCGTATCCGACTCCTACTGAGAGCCGTCTGCAAACAACTGTGAGAAGAGCGAGGCCGTGACCAGCCGGAGGTGTTCCGAGACGGTTGATTTCGCGAGATCTAGCTCGGCGGCGATCTCCGCTGCGGAGGCGCCGCCCGGCTCGAAGTAGCCTTGCTCGACTGCGACGGCGGCGACCTCGGCCTGTCGCGTCGTTACACACGATAGATCGACCGGTACGACGTCGCAGTCATCGTCACAGCCCTGATCGACGATCAGCTGTCGGAGTTCGACGTCTATTCCGATAGAGCCGAAGGCGTCGACGATCGCCTCCAGTTCCTCGTGTCCGGTCAGAACGAACGAGAAGAGTAACTCGCCGTTTTCGAGTTGCGTCTCGCGAGGTCTGACTGGAAGCACCTCGAACACGGACGTGATCCCTCCGCACGAACAGTCCCCGCATCTAGAGTCGATAGAGTGCTCGCCAGTCTCGCTGGCCGGTGAGGACTTGTTCGTCTCGCGTGGGGGTTCGCCACCGGTGGCAGCACCGTGTCCTGCAGGAACGGCCATCCGTAAGCCGCCGTCAGCAGGGGCACCCTCCGTCGAAAGCTCGTACCGCCCATGTGCTTGGTCGCCGAACTCGACGAATTCCACTGTCTTCGGGGGGTCAGTGGGCGGATCGGTCGTGACGAACTCGACTCGCTCGTCGCGGGAATCGACGCGAAGGTCCTCTACCGTCGTTCGCTCCGACAGCGTCGCTACCGGGCAGCCATCGCACCCGGACACCGCCAACCGGACGTGGATCCCGTCTGCCATACCGATTGGAGCATCGAGGTTCACGAGTATAATATCGCTGGTCGTTCTCACGACGTGAAAACAGTGCCAGCGACATTGTCGGGGCCAACGCATGGTGGGTAAAATCGGTAAGGTTACGGACGAGTCGCTCGCGCAAACCACGTCTCGGGGTTCTGCCGTCTGACCTGAAAGCTCGGCAGCGAATCCTCCTCGGCGAGTTCGAGCAGGAACCCGCGCACCGGCGAGGGGTCGCGGTCGCTAACGAGGAAACACTCCTCGCCGGCGTCGAGCGCCTCGAAGCGCTCCCGTACTCGCTGCTTTCTTGCGTCTGGGTCAAGTCCCCGCAGGTCGATGGCTCCCTCTGGCGGCTCTACCGTCCAGACCTCCTCGTAGCGCTCCTCGACGGCGGCGGCGAGGTCGGTCCCGTATTCTGGAACCCCGTCGGGGATTGGCTCGGGCGTCGTCTGCATCTCCGGCGTGAACGGCAATTCGGCGAGCACCGGCACGTCGAGCGCCGCTATCGGATCGTCGCCGCCAAAGAGGTCGTGGACGGTGCCACAGTCGTCACAGACGAACTCGCCCATGTTCGAGACGACGCCCAGCACCGGCACGTCGTTCTCCTCGAACAGTTCGAGCGCGCGACCGGTGTCCGAGACGGCCGCGTGAAACGGCGTCGTGACGAGGACGACGCCGTCGACGGGCACCTCCTGGAGCGTTGTCAGTGCGACATCGCCCGTTCCGGGCGGCATGTCGACGACGACGGTATCCGGATCGCTCCACGCGGTCTCCTCGAAGAGATCCGAGAGCGCGTCGTGGGCCATCGCGCCGCGCCAGGCGAGGGGGCCGCCGTCGGAGAGCAACGCCATGCTCATCACTTCGAGTCCGTCCACGTCGACCGGCACCGGGTTGCCGTCGTCATCGCTGTACACTGGCCCGCTCGCTTCGAGAACCTCCGGCACGTTCGGCCCGTAGATGTCCGCATCGAAGAGGCCGACTGAGTCGGACTCGCTGGCGAGTGCACACGCGAGCGTCGTCGCGACAGTCGTCTTCCCGACGCCGCCTTTGGCGCTCGCGACTGCGATGACGCGGTCCGCCGTCTCGATGCCGGATCCCCGGCCGTCGAGATCCGGGCTTGGGTCGATCTGTTCGACGCGGGCGCTCTCGACGCCCTCGACGTCGGAGGCTGCCCGGACCATGGTCGCGGAGGCCTGCTCGGCGGCCTCGGGTGGGAACTCCCGTAGATCCGCGGCGATGGTGACGCGCCGGCCGTCGAGTTCGATGTTCTCGACGACGCCGGCATCGAACAGGGTCATGTCGGTCTCCGGATCGCGAACGCGACGGAGTGCGGTCTCTACCGCCTCCGTCGAGAGCGTTTGGGCTGCTGTAGATTCGCCATCCTCGCCGGTGGCGGTCGGTACATCGGCATCCGATGGATCGACAGTGTTCTCGGTCATTATAGATCGGGTTGTCGGTTGAGCGTGCTCTCTCCGGGGAGGTCGGCACTGGAGTTCTCGGTGCCGCCACTGAACTGGCGACGGAACTTCCCGGGATCGGCCTCCAGCGCACGCGCCGCGGTGCTGCGGACCACCTGACGCTCCTCGTCGTCGCTGGCGACCGCTTCGAGCCGTTCGGTTGCTCGTTCGTCCTCGACGCCTGCAAGGAGGTGGACCGCCCATTCGCGGAGACGCTCGCTCTCGGCCGCCGAGTGCTCCAGAAGCACCGGGAGCAGGGCCTCGCCGCGGAGTTTGAACAGCGAGACCATCGCGTTTCTGATGACGGCGTGATGGTCGTCGTCCAGTGCGGCTTCGATTGCGTCGGCGTAGGCAACACGGTCGGTCCGGTCGAGCGCGACGACCGCCTCTGCGCGCACCCACGGATCGTCGTCGTCGAGCGTTGCAACCGCGGCTTCTGCGGCCCGCTCGCCGCCCAGTTGGCCGAGCGCTTCGACCGCGAACTGCCGAACGTCCTCGTCCACGTCGTCCAGGCCGTCCCGAACGAGCGCGTCGACGACCGCATCAGTCCGTCGTTCGTCGGCGAGTGCGAGAGCGGCCCGGCGGCGTTCGACGGCATCGCCCTCGGCGAGCGTTTCGATTTTTGCGGCGGCATCGTCACCCGCCATTGGCCCGACGTCGGTCGCCTGTAGCTCTCGCGGGGTCGCGTCGCCGATCGTGACGTCGCGGCTCACCTCGATATCTTCGAGACCGTCGGCGTCCTGGCCGAAGCCGGGGCTCTCCTCGGGATGAACGCGCGGGTCGGTGGGTCCGTCGGTCGCCTCGTCAGCGTCTCTCATTGGTCACTCACCCCCGAGACCGTCGCCCGCTGGTCTGCCTTCCCGAGAAGCGACTCCAGGTCGGCGCAGGCGAGTGTCGCACCGAGACAGACGGCCATCGCGGCCGCCGGCGACGCCGGGACGCCCGCCACGAGCAGGAGGGTCGCACCGACGACGAGCGCGTAATCGCTGTCGCGGAGTCCGGCCACGGTGGCCGCCACCCCGCCGAAGACTGCCGTCGCGGCGAGCAGATGTGGCCCGCCGACGACGCCGAACGCGATCAGCAGGGCGCTTCCCGTCACGAACGGCGCACTGGTGCTCACGGCGAGCACCGCGGCAAGACCGGCGAGGCCCGCGACGAGTGCGACCGGATCGCTCCCGGTGCGAACGACGAGCAGTGTTAGTGCCACCAGAAAGAGGGCCGACCCCGTCCCGCGGACGCCCGCATCGAGGACCCCCGTCGTCGAGGCAAGCGAAAGCCCGACGGCGGCGAGAAACGCGATTCCGAGGGCACGACGTCTGAACTCGTCGTATGTCGACGGCTTGCCGAGTCCCGGCCCGAGCACGACCGCCGCGCCACCCGTAATCGCAACGACTGCCGGGACTGCTGCGGCGTTCGAAAGGGTCGCGAGCATGCCGAACACGCCGGCGAACAGGAAGCCGATGCGGACGCCGGAACGAGTGCTTGCGAGTGCGATTGCGACGAGTGCCAGTGCGACGAGAATCGCTGCCCCCATGCCGACCGCCGAGAGCAGATCAGCAGAGACGTTGGCCGGGTCGACCGGAACGTTGTAGAGCACGTGTAATCCGGTCGTGGTCGCGACCGCAAGCGTCGCAAGCGCACTGAGTGCGAGCACGCGCTCGCCGAGAGGGCGGCCACGGATCTGTCCGGCTGCGGTCGTCGGGTCGTCGGCGTCCCTGTCGACCTCTGCTGTGGGAGAACTCACGAGCTCCCACCCGCGTTCGATCCGGCGCGTTGGGCATGTTCTCGCTCGCTACCGGCACCGACGTCGAGCCGTGTTGCGAGGTCCTCGACGTCCGCGGTGATGAACTCGTCGAGGAATCCGGCGAGGCGACCGTAGAAACCGGTTCCCGGTTCGTCGTCGATCGCTTCGCGAAGCCCGGAAACGAGAATCGTAAGGTGGCGATCGTGGAAGTCGAGTCGAGCGCGGTCCACGTTGGCGTCGTCGCTTCCCTCGACGATCGCCTCGTTGGCGGCGGCCACCCGGCAGAGGTAGCCTGCGAACTCGAGTTCCAGCCGGATATGATCGTGGTGACGGCGCTCCTCGCCGCCGATCTCGCAGCCGAAGAACTCGTAGGCGCGGGCCAGATCGAGGTTCACGTCGTTCCACGAGACATCCGACCGATAGGTCGATTCGTACAGCGAGACCGGTGGCCCCTGATTATCGATCGTCCCATCCGTTCCGTCGATCACCTCCGAGTAGCCGACGACGAACAGATCGTTGTAGCGGGCCGCGAGCGTGTCCCGGTCCTCTTCAACGGTGAGATCGGGGATCTCGACGTCGAGTCCGGTCTGATCGACGAGCGAGGCGACAGCCGAATCGATCGAACCGTCCGCAAGGGCAGCGTAGAATTCCGGGTCCGGATCGGAAAACGCCCGGGCGGCGAGCGCGTACACTGATCCACGCGCTCCGGTAGCGGCATCTAGCGCATCGGTGCCGATATCGACAGCGGGACGGGAGCGATCCCGGTCTGGAGTGGGTTCTGACATGCTCAGTCACCCCGCGTTCGTCTGACGCCTTCGACCGTCACGAGCGTCGTGAGGACGATGGCGAGTCCCGCCACTGTCCAGAGTATCGTCTCGTACGGTGCGGCGCTCGTGTCGGGTTCGAGCGCGAGATAGTACCATTCAGTCGTCGCCTTCTGTCCGGACCGTTCGGCGTTCGATCCCTCCCAGACGGCGAATGCGACGTCCATCTCGTTGGTCGCGGTGGCGTCGGCCACGTTCTCACCATCGGCGGCGAGCGGTCGCGTAAACACGACGTTCCACCGGCCGTCCTCGTGGGTCGCGGCGGTCTCCAGGTTCGTCCCCTCCATCTCCGTCGTGGTGCCAGCCCCGCCGGCGAGGAGCGCTTCGGTGGTGTCGTCTCCGGACCAGTACCAGACGTTTACCGGGTTACTGGTCGAACCCATCGCTATCGGCGGTCGGTCGGTCCCGTTCGCCGGTAGCTGTACCGCGGCGGCGTCCGCGAACTCGTTGAGGGATTCAGTCGACCGATTCTCGCTCGTGTCGCTCCACGAGAGCCTGAGATAGAGCTGATCGCTCGTGCGTGCCGCCTCGACGCGTGCGCCCTCGACGGCGGTGTCGTCGCCACCGGGGACTGCCGCGCCTGCGCTACTCAGTGGGACGCTCGCGGCCGGGACGTCACCCCAGTCATCGCCCGTTGGCTCGGCCAGATCGCCCGGATCGGACTGCTGATCGACCGGAATCTCGTAGGCCGGTCGAGCGTCGACGAGCATCGGGAATGCCACGGCCGACGTCGTGATAGCAAGCGCGAGCACGCCCGCAAGCGCGAGTTCCCGTGACCCGAAGCGAGCGAGTCCGGACTCCTCAGTCGTCATCGGCGAACACCTCCAGGCGGTACTGATTGTCGTTGTTGACGGTCGTGAGTAGGTTCATGAGTTCACTCTCCTCGCCGCGTCTGACCCGGTCGCGCTCGCGGCTGATCGTGTTTAGCGCTTCGTTGACCTGCGACCCGAACAGCTCTTCGAGGTAGTCCCGCGGGATGCGTTCGGCGTCGACCGTCTCCCCGCTCTCGGACGTCTGCGGAGGCGCGAACGGCGGGATGTAGTAGACGTTCGGCTCGGTCCGGTACTCCGGATGCAGGCGGACGGCGACCTCGTACTCGTTGACTAGCTTGTGGATCGGCCCCTCTTCGTCGTCGAGGAAGCCGACATGACGAAGCTGTGGCGGGCAGTCCTCGGCACACGATGGCGGTCGAACTTCGCCCTCGGGACCCTCGCCCTCGATGCGCGGGTAACAGAAGATACACTTCTCGCTGGTCTTCGTCTGCGCGTTGTAGTACACCTTCTTGTACGGACAGCCCTCGACGCAGTAGCGGTAGCCACGACAGCGGTCCTGGTCGACGAGGACGATACCGTCCTCCTCGCGCTTGTAGATGGCCGAGCGCGGGCAGGCCTCCACGCAGGAGGGATGGGTACAGTGGTTGCAGATCCGGGGGAGATAGAAGTAATAGGAGTTCGGGTACTCGCCCGCCCCCTCGTCCTCGTCCCAGTTCGGGCCCCAGTCCGCGTTTTCGAGGGGACGAAGCGGCTCATCGCTACCCTCGTACATGATCGCCTCGTGGTTGAACTCCCACGCGCGACCGTAGTCCTCCTGATCGGGCAACTCGCCGGGGGTGCGTTCTTCGCCCTCCTCGTCCCAGCCACCGCCGAGTTCCTCCCAGTCCCGCGGATAACCGGCACCGGGCTTGGTCTCGACGTTGTTCCAGTACATGTACTCGCGGCCGCCGGATTCGGTCCAGTTCGTCTTGCACGCGATCGTACACGTCTGACAGCCGATACACTTGTTCAGGTCCATCACCATCGCGACCTGGTGGTCGATCCCCTCGGCGAGGTCGACGCCAGTGTCGTCGGACTGACTCATCAGTCGTCACCTCCGAGTAATCCCGTGATCCCATCGAGAACGCCGCTGCCGTCGACCGATTCCTGGCTCTCGGCACTCTCGACTTTCTCGACCTCGATGCGAACGTCGCTGTTCACACCGGTTGGCCCCCAGTAGTTCGGGAAGAAGTGCAGGTGCTCGCCCGTATCCTCGGGGTACTGGACTAGCTGTGTCGGCTTCATGTACATCGGAACGAGCGAGTTGAAGTTGTTCCGGTCGGGGTACTGGAACCGCTCCCAGCTAAAGAAGTGCCGGACAGTCCCGGGTTCGCCGCTCGGGTATAGCTTCGCCTGTACCTCGACGGAGTCGAGGTCGTTGTAGACACGAACCGTATCGCCGTCCTCGATGCCGCGTTCTTCGGCGTCGTCGGGGTTCAGGAAGACGGTCGGCTCCCCGCGCTGTAGACGAAGCATCTTGGTGTCGTCACGCCAGGTCGAGTGAATCGACCACCGACTGTGTGGCGTGTTGTAGCCGAGCGGGTACTCCGATTTCTCCTGAAGTACTGGCCCTTCCTTGTGGGTCGGCAGGGCTTCGTCGAGTTCGAGGAACCAGTCGTGATCGATGTAGTACTGCTGGCGGCCGGTAAACGTCGGCCACGGGTTCTTGTCCTGGACGTAGTCCTGCCACGGGGTGTACGCCTCGCCGTCCTCGATATCCGATGTCCAGTGGTCGCCCGCTTCGAGAAGCCGCTGGGGCTGTTCGTCGATGTCGTCGAACGTGATCTGTTCCTCGGAATCTTCGGGATTGGACTCCTCGGAGTGTTCGAGGATGAACTCCGCGGCGGCCCGGTCCTCTTCGAGCCCGCCCGGTTCCTCGTCGAGCCAGTCGCGGACGTACTCGTCGTGGACCGACTGGAGGTCGATCTCCCGGTCGAACTTCCGGTCGTCAACTGGATCGATCCCGCGCTCTTCGGCGAGTTCCTGGATCTTCGCAGCGATTTCGCGGAAGATCTGCCAGTCGGTCTTGGACTCGCCCAGCGGTTCGACGGCGGGCGTGAACGGATGCACGTAGCTGTGCATGTCCGTCACCGAGAGGTCGTGTTTCTCGTAGTGGCTCGCCGTCGGCAACACGATGTCGCTGTTGAGCGCGGTCGAGTCCATCCGGAAGTTGATGTCGACGACGAGGTCGAGTTTGGGCCAGAGCTCCTCCTCGACCGCGATGTTGCCCTTGGCCTGATTGAAGTAGTTGCCCCGCCAGATGAACATCATCCGGGGATCGGGACGGCTACCGTCATCGCGCTCGCTCGGATAGAGCGGCATCCAGCCCTCGTCGATCGAGTGCTGAATCTTCTCGGCCGTATCGGGATCCGTGTTCTCCATGATGCCGGCGTGATAATACGTCCAGAGTGTGGTCGGGACGCCCCGAACACTCCCCGTGGGGAAGGAGAGCGACTTCCAGCCGTTGAACGTCCAGATCTTCTCCTGGCCGACGTAGTGATCGAGACCGGTACCCTGCCGGCCGAGGTTCCCCGTCAGCGTGACGAGCAACTGGATCGCGCGGTTCCCCAGGTCGTTGTGGTACCAGTCGTTGACGCCTTTGCCGTGGATGATCTTCGCTCGGTCGACCGCCGCGAACTCGCGGGCGATCTTCTGGTGGGTCTCGACGCCGACGCCCGTGATCTCGTTGACCTGCTCGGGCGTGTACTCCGAGAGTTCTTCGCGGAGGTTGAGCCAGACCGAGCGCGTCTCGACGGCTCCCTCCGTCGTGTCCACGTCGCGTTCGACGGCGAGGTCCGGATCGAAATCGAGTTCGATGCTCACGGAGTGGTCGTGCTGGCCGTCCCGATCGCCGAGCGACCCTGGGGCCGTCCGGAGAGTACCATCCGAATCCTGCATGACGAACACCTTCTCCGGTCGGTCGGCGTCGACGTCCAGCCCGGGCACCTCGCTTGCTCGAAGGAACTTCCCGGTATCCTCTCGGACGAGCAGGGGCATATCCGTCTGCTCTTTGAGATGGGCCTCGTCGTACAGTCCTTCGTCGACGATGGTGCGGGCCATTCCGAGCGCGAGCGCGGTGTCGCTGCCGGGTTCGGGGCCGATCCACTCGTCACAGTGGATCGCCGTCTGGCTGTAGTCGGTGAAGATGCCGACGCGTTTCGCGCCGTCGTAGCCCGCTTCGAGGAAGTACTTCGCGTCGGGGATCCGGGTGACGTTGATGTTCGATCCCCACGCGATGATGTAGTCTGCGTTGTACCAGTCCGCGCTTTCGGCGTTGTCGGTCTGGGTACCCCAAGTGATCGGCTGGCCCGGCGGCAGATCCGAGTACCAGTCGTAAAACGAGTGGCTGACGCCGCCGATGAGGTTCACGAGGCGACTGCCGGAGGCAAAGGAGACGGGGCTCATCGCGGGGATCGGCGTGAATCCGCTGATGGCGTCGTACTCCTCGTCCTGAACGGTGTCGATGACCTCCTCGGCTATCTCGGTGAGGGCTTCGTCCCACGAGATCCGTTTCCACTGGCCGTTCCCTCGCTCACCGACGCTTTTCAGGGGATGCGTGACGCGCTGGTCGGCGTTGACGTAGTCACTGAAACACGCGCCTTTCTGACAGCCGCGGGGGTTCGGATCGGGGAGCGATTCGTCGAAGCGCGGATAGTCACCGGCCTGTTCCTCGCGCCACACCTGCCCGTTTCGCGTGTACACCTGCCACGAGCAACTGCCGGTACAGTTGACGCTGTGGGTCGAGCGGGCCTTGCTGTCCCAGTCCCACTCCTCGCGGTAGAGGTCCTCCCAGTCGCGATATGGGTAGTTACCGATCGGGTCGTCGACGACGTCGAGACCGTCCATCTGCAGGAGGTCGTCGGCGATGCCGAGGCCGGTCGCGCCGACGACGGTGGCTGCGCCAGCTCCCTTGAGGAAGTCACGGCGGGCGGTATCGAGGCCGTCAGTAGCTTGTTCGTCAGTTGTGTCGGTTGAGTCAGTCATTGTTTGTCAATAAGTACAGTTACGAGGCCAGAGACGAGGCCGAGCAGCACAAGCACCAGTCCGGCAAGCGTCGTGATGCCCGTATGGAGTCCGACGGAGATCAGCGCAAGGCCGGTTAGTTTCGTCAGCCGATCCACCCAGCGGTAGCGACGCGGGGTCAGTACAGGCCCACGGGTAGCGGTCGCGTCAGTCATCGCTCGCCACCCCGCTATCGTCGGTGACGCCTTCGTCGGGGCGCTCCGACCGGTCGCCTGCTGCGTTCTTGTCGTTGCCCGGCGGCTCCTCGTCCTCCCAGCCGCCGAGGACGGCGTACGTGATGGTGCCCGATAGGATCGGAACGAGAACGAGTGCCCCGATCAGGAACGATCTGAGCGCGGCGGTTGACGTGCCGAGTACCTCGGCGAGGATGACGTCCATCCCGGCAATCGACGCGACCATGATGAACGTTACGGCGGCGATGCCGACGGCTGTGGGGAACGGGTGGTTGAGCGGGTTCCGGCTGAAGTGCTCCGGCTCGTCCGTCCGGTCGATAAACGGCCAGATGACGACGAGCCCGAACACGATACCGGGCACCAGAAGCCCGCCGATGAACTCCGAACTGAAGTGGATGCCGAGCAGGTCGAAACTCATCCAGGAGGGGACGAGTTTGAGGAAGCCGTACCCCCACATCAGGAACCAGTCCGGCATGATGAGCGAGGGCGTCGCCGCCGGATCGTTGGGGCCATACTCGGCGATGTTGTGCACGGGTAGCAGACCGGCCAGTAACGAGAGGAACGCCATCGTGACGAAGAACACCATCGCGCTCACGGCGGCCTGATTGGGGAACGCAGGCAGACCGATCACGACGCTGTCGTCGTCCTTGTCGACGGTCCCGACGCCGCCGTCGGTCGCTTCCGAGGGAGCACCCTCGCGACTGGCGTCGGCCGGCATCGGCCCGACGACGTCCTCCTCACGGACGCCTTCGGTGTGTTTCTGCCGGATGAGAATGAACATGTGCACGGCGATCAGGGCCGCGATGGCCGCCGGGATGACGAAGACGTGCAGGAAGTACAGCCGCGGTATCGTCGCGCTGGTCGGGAACGATCCGCCGAAGATGATGCTCGCGATCGGATCGCCAAGGATCGGGATCGAACTCGCGACGTTGTAGCCGATGCCGACCGCGGTGCTCGCAAACTCGTCGTAGGGGAGCGCATAGCCGGTGTAGGCGGCGAACATAGCCAGTCCGGCGAGGCCCGTACCGACGACCCAGTTCGGCTCGCGAGGGTTGCGGTACGCGCCCGTAAAGAACACGCGGAGCATGTGAAGCGCTATCGACGCCACGAACAGGTGTGCGGCCCAGTGATGGAGCCGCCGGATGAACATCCCGAACTCGACGTCGTACGTGATGTTCAGGACGCTCTTGAACGCTGCAGGGAGCTCCTGACCCTGATACTGCGCGACGCTACCCTCGTATTCGACGGCCGTCGTGCTCGGTTCGTAGAAGAACGCGAGGAAGATACCCGTCGCGGCGAGGATGAAGAAACAGAACAGCGCAACCTCGCCGAGGAGAAACGAGTCCTCGGCAGGGAACGCCTTCCCCATGAAGTCCTGGGCGTCGTCGAGGTCTAGCCGCTCGTCGGCCCAGTCGTAGGCGGCTTCGAGTCGCGACATCAGTCACCTCCGGGGCCGACTGGCCCCTGGAAATCGGCGGTTGCGACGAGATAGCCATCGCCCGAGATCGTGATCGGAAGCTGTGGAAGCGATCGGGGCGGTGGCCCGCCGACGACCTGGGCACCAGTGAACGGATCGAATCGGCCAGAGTGACACGGACAGACGAGTACGTCGCCGTCACGGTCGTCGACCATACAGCCGGCGTGCGTGCACACTTTCGAGAATGCCGCGTAGCCGCCGACAGTGTACTCGTCGCGGACATCGTCGCCGTAGGCCGACTCCTCGAAGCGAACGAGGATCGTCGGGGCGTCCCCGATCCCGGGCCGCGGCTCCGGGAACACGGTTAGCTGCTGGCCGACGTCGAGTGTGTCCTCAGCGATTCGGGCACCCGTCTCGTCGACGAGCGGGACGCCCTCGGAGTACACCGGCCCCCGATACTTGCGGTCGAAGACCTGTGTGAGACCGGAGACCGGCACGACGAGGCTCCCGAGTGCGGTGAGGCCGCCGACCGTTGCGAGGAGCTTCGCGTAGTCGCGCCGTTCGAGCGCCGCGCGAGTGTCCTCCCAGAACGGCTCGTAGATGCTCGGATCGACGTCCGGGCCATCACCGTCCGGGCAGGCGTCGCACGAATCCGTCTCGATGCAGTCCTCGACACCGCTGTTACCACCGCCCTCCGGGTGCTGGTGCCCGTCGGCGGGGGTTCGGTTCGCCGTCGGTCGTGAGTCGTTGGTATCCTGCGTCATCAGTGATCCCTCCGTTCGGCGACTTCGACGTGGGGCATGAACCACGCGTAGTACGAGACCGTCGAGCCGGTAAGCGACATGAACATCCCGAACGTGTAGAACCCGAAGTACTGGGTGCGAGCGAGGGTGAGATACTCCACGGTAAACAGCGCCGCGAACGTGATTGCGAGGACGGTGAGCCCGCCCATTGCGATCAGTCCCGGCATGGCGTCGCTCGCGTCTTTGTAGTCGACTATCCAGCGGTGCTCGGTCTCCAGCCACGGTAAGGTCGTTCGCGCATGCGGTGCTCTACCTTTCGCACCGCTGTCCGTAGCCGCCGCATCCGCCGATCCGCCGCTGCCCTCGGTCGGCCGGGCCGCCTCGTTCATGAACTGATGGAAGAACGAGACGACGCCTAACAGGCCGAACAGCGCGACCCAGACGATGACGCCAACCTGACTCGGCGAGAGTTTGTTCGGGGTATCGACGACTCCATCGAGTGGCTGGATCTCGCTCACGCTCTGGTCGATCCGGATCTCCTCGGACGGCGGTTCACCGTGCATTGCGACGAACCACGTCGGAATCAACACCGCGAGAACTACGAGGACGATTACGATAGCTCGCCTATCCATTGGTCTGTGCAGTGTCTGGCTCCGTCGTTCGATCGACAGTACTCCATCGCAAGAAACGGCCAGCGCCGTCCCGGGGGCCGGCGCAAGACCTGTCTTCCCGTGAACGGGGACCGGGTCGCCAAGATATACTGGCTGCCGTCAAGCGGAAGGGTATGCCCATGACTATGGGTTCGTCCGAATCCTGCAGGTATCTACTCCCGAACTATTCGGTTATTTAAATACCATCGGGTGATCCTTGGCGACTCGCTTACGCTATTCAGGTAGCGCTTCGGCGTAGCCGGAAATGTGTTAAAAGCGTCCGGGTGAATGGTCGTTATTTCCCCGAGATGATCCGTAGCGTTCGTTTCTTGAATGGGGCCACGCGAGGACGTGGATCAGAGTCGTCGTCGCCTGACAAGCCAGGACGCCGATGCCACAGGGAGGACACACCAGACGAGTAGTGTACTGATGAGACGCATCTGTGAGAGCCCAGCTCCAGCGAGTGCAGCGGTGAACCCCCCTCCGGCGGCCGTCCCTAGCTCGCTCAACACCAGCACGCGGAAGACGCTTACCGGGTTTGCGACCACGAGCGCCGAGAGGACGACGTCGGGGAGCGTAAACGCCGCGAGAACGCCCAGAGCGATGAGGTCGTGGACGAGCACGAACCAGACCCAGACCAGGAGCGCGCCACCGAGTGCATGAGTCTTCTCCCGGGCAATAGTCGAGAGCAGCACGGCGAGCGCGAGAAATACTGCGCCAACGGCGACTGTCGCAGCGAGAAAGGTCAGAAACGCGCTCCATCGGGCCGTGCCGTACTCGCGGACGAGCAAGAACCCGGTGAATCCGAACCCGAGAACCATCGATCCGGCAAGCACGAGCAATCGGCCCAGATAGTTTCCAACGACGACTTCGCCTCGTCGGACCGGCAGGGAGAAGACGACGGCGAGCCAGCCCTCCTCCTCTCGGCCGACGATAGCGTCGTAGCCGAACGTCAGCGCCGCCAACGGAACCAGATAGACGACGAGGCTCGTCAGGGACGCGATGATTCGATCCATCCCCTCCGGGCCGACGGCCGAGCCGCTGAACGTCAGTAGCATCGCGCCGAACAGCGTGAACAGCCCCGTTAGTGCGAGCGCCCACCGCCCGCGAACGGCGAGTCGATACTCCGTGGCCGCGATGGTGAACACGTGTCGGAGTGACGCCCGGTAGCCATCGCTGCCCGTCGACTGGATGTTCGCCCCAGCGGTCGCACCGGTCGCTTCACTATGGTTCAGAGGTTCATTCGCGTGGCCACCGTCAGAGCGGGCCTCCTCAGTGGCACCGGCCTCCACGTCTCGCCGATCCGAATCGGTCATCTCGACACCTCCGCCGCTTCGGCACCGGTGCCCGTGATGAGTTCGTTGAACGCGCTCCGTAATCCGGACCGGCCGGCACTGGCGTCGACGGTGTCGCCGACTATCTCCTCGACCGATCCCGCCGTGCAAACGCTCCCCTCGTGGAGTATTGCAACTCGATCACAGAGTCGCTCGACCTCTGCAAGCGCGTGTGAGCAGAAGATGACTGTCGCGTTCGTCTCGTCGTTGATCCCTTCGACGATTCGGTGGAACTCGTCGACGCCGCGGGGATCAAGCCCTGCGGTCGGTTCGTCGAGGATCAACACGGAAGGATCCGGAAGTAGCACCGTCGCGAGTCCGAGTCGACGCTGCATCCCGTTCGAGTACCCGGAGACGGCCCTGTCGGCTGCTGCCGGGTCGAGGCCGACGCGGTCGATCGCTCGCTGGATCCGACCGTCATCCGGGAGTCCTCGAACGGTTGCGTGGAACTCGAGTACCTCTCGACCGGTGAGTGCCGGCGGGAATCCGATGTTCTCCGGCAGATAGCCGATGTGCTCCCTGATCCGACGGCTTTCGTCGGTGACGTCCCGCCCGCCGACGGTGATGGTCCCCGAATCCGGCCTGTCGTGGCCGACAAGCAGTCTGAACAGGGTCGATTTACCCGCCCCGTTCGTGCCGAGGACCCCGAACGTTGCGCCGCTCGGAATCGACAGGGAAAGGCCATCGAGTGCGGTCACGTCGTCGTACGTCTTGCGGACGTCAGTGGCTAACACGTTCATGATTCGTCGTCCTCCGATCGGTCCGTGTACTGCTGCCAGTCGTGTGGCGACTCGACGAGCGGCTTCCGGTCGATAACTCCCGGCGCCTCGATGACCGGGAAGGAACTCTCGGCGAGTCGAATCGCCTCGAACGAGGGGCTGTTCGCGAAGACGGCCGCCTGTGGATGCTCTGCCGTGATGTGTTCGACCAGTCCTGACGGTCGGTATCTGATCTCGCTCACGCCGTCGCCGGTTCGATCCGCGGTCTTCGCGTCGGACCAGTAGTTGCCCCGGTCAGTGGCGTTCCACTCGACGAGCGAGTTCCGTGGCGTCTTGACGTCCTGGCTGTTCCCGATAAAGCTGTTTCCGGCGACGAGTTGTCCATCGCTGCCGGCGGAGCTGTGAATCCCGATATCGTTTCCAAGGACGAGGTTGTCGGTTAGGTCGTTGTCCTGTGCGTTATACACGTACAGCCCGTTCGCGTTGTCCACGAGAACGTTCCCGCTGATCTCGGAGCGTTCGATATCCTTGACCAGGATCCCGTGGCCGCTCGTGTCGTCGTTGCGGATCGCGGTGTTGTTCCGCACCGTCAGCCCCTCGCTCACCATGAGCGCGTAGCCGACGCCGTTGTCGGCCGCGACGTTGTCGATGAGGCGGTTGTCGTCCGAGTACATGTAGTGGACGCCGTATCGGACGTTGCGGATCGTATTGTTCTCAGCGAGGACGTCCGTCGCCCAGGTGAAGTAGATCCCGTCACGGACATCCGTGATCTCGCTATCGCGGACGACTGTGCCTGTCGTCTCGTACAGCTGAATCCCGTTCCCCCGTTCGGTGACCGGATAGACGTCTTCGCGGCCCTCGATCCGGACGTTCTCGATCACGGCGTCGTCCACGCTGTCGACCCAGATACCGAACGCGGAGTCAGTGATCCGGAGGGTATCGATCCGGGCGTCGTCCCCTGAGACAAACACGCCGGCGTCTTCGGACCCGATGTCGCTACCGGATGCACGGATCCAGAGCCCGGAGACGGTGACGTTCTCACCGCTGATCGTCAGGACGCGCCCATCGCCGCTACCATCGAGGACGGCACCTTCGTCGCCGGCAGTGACCGTGACGTCGTCAGTCGAGACGTTCAATCGCTCGTCGAAGGCGCCGTTGAGAACGACCGTATCGCCCGGAGCCGCCGCCTGGACTGCCGCCTGTGCCGTCCCGTAGCGCTCATCGTCGACGGTTGCGGTCCCCTCCGTCCCCGGCGCGGTTACGGAGGTCGCGGCGGTATCTGTCCGGACCTCGAGGGCGGAATCCGACTCCGCTGGCGACGCGGATCCCGCCGTGAACACGGGTACTGCGAGTGTGAGGAGTAGGACCGCACAGACCGCCAACAGGAACCCCACCTCGACGGAGTTTTTACGCATGGTCTTCTCGGTCCTCCGTATCGTTTGTCCTGTCCTCGTGAGAATTTCCCCGCTGGCGGTGGTGGGTGACTCGTGCGCGGATCGTTTCGGGGACTGTCCGCAGTAGCGCCGGGAGATCCAAGACGGTTGCATCCGTATCCCGGGCAAGGTACGCGATAGCTAGCAGGCCGATGGCGGCGATAGTCATGTATCCACCAGGGCCGAACCAGGCAAATCCGCTTATATTCGCGACCTCATAGCTTCCGAGCAGTGGTGGCGTAAACCCCTCGATACCCCGAAGTGGTGCGTCGGGGTCAAGTGTGTGTCCAGCCTGATACAGGCGGTACTGGATGAGGGCGAACATACCCAGAAAGACGGTCGCCGTGCCGGCGAACTGGGCCGTCAGACCCGTTTTGAGCTTTCGCACCGTCGGCGCAAGGGCGACGAATACTCCAGTCAGTGCAAGCAGGATATACACGACGGGTCCAAGGACCCATTCCGGCGTGTCGATCGCTCTCTCGTGTACGTCGTAGTTCGGGTCGACGTACACCGGATCGGGGAAGTAGAACCCAGCGTACTTGTTGAGCCCCTGTATCTCGACGAAATCGCCGCTCAGATGCGGATACACGTACAGTTCGATAACCATCGGATCGCCGGGATACTGTGGCGCGGTGAGCGTGATCTCCCAGACCGGGACCAACAGTGCGGCGATCAGTAGCACCGCTGCGAGGAGCGGTAGCGCCCGCCGGATCTCGATGAAACGTGCGAGCGACGATCGCATGGGTTTAGTCCTCCGGTTGGACGATGAGCCGTGAGCGCATCTCTAGGTGCAGCGCACTGCAGAAGTGCGCGCAGTAGATCCAGTAGACGCCGGGATCATCGGCAGTAAACGTCACTTTTCGCGTCTCCTGCGGAGCGACCCGCATATGGACATCGTGTTCCGGGATCGCCACCGAGTGGAGCAGGTCGCTCGTCGACTCGATGTTCGTCACCTGTAACTCGACGGTATCGCCCTCTTTGACGGTCATCTCCTGGAAGCCGTAGTGGTTCCGCGTCGAGTACATCTTGATCTCGACGCGGTCGTCCTCGACGCGCTCCATCGTCTCGTCGCCCTCGTCCGTATACTCGAGGTCGAGGTCGTCCGAATCGTACGTCGCCGCGGGATCGAGCTTCGAGCGGTGACAGATCGATGCGTCGTGAGGCTCGGCGTGGGCGGGCGAGTCTTTCACGAGTTCCATCCCCGCCTCATCATCGCCGATGTAGATGAGCTGATCGTTCTCGGGATGTTGCGGGCCGACGGGCAGGAACCGGTCTTTCGAGAGCTTGTTGAGCGAGATGAGCCAGTCGCCGGCGGGGTCTTCGGTGTAGGACTCCGCGGCGATGAGGTGGCCCGGGTTGTAGTGGACGTCGAGCTTCTCGATCACTGGACTCTCCGACTCCGGTTCAGCCTCGACGGCTTCCTCGATGTCCCACTTGACGATCTGTGAGTCGATGAACAGCGTGGTGTAGGCGTGGCCACGACCGTCGTATGCGGTGTGGAGCGGCCCGAGCCCGAGCTGTGGCCGGCCGATGATCGCGTCTGTCGGGTCGTCGACCTCGTCGATCATGTCGATATCGATGATCGATGCAGTTGGGTCGAGCTTTCCGCTCGCGATTGCGTACTTATTGTCCGGCGTCACACTGACGCCGTGGGGGCTTTTCGGCGTCGGAATGTAGGTAACGATCGGCTCGTTGCCCCCATTGAGCGGGCTGTCTTTCCGGCCGTCGACGACCGGGACCTCGTTGATGACTTCGTACTCGCCGTTCTCGACGGCCTCCTCGATTCGGGGAATATCAAATGCCTTGACGTTGTCCCGCTCCGAGCGGGTCATCCCCTGCTCCGTGACGGCGCCCTCGCTGTTGTATCCCGTCGTGAAGAAGTACCGGCCCTCCTTGCTCCCATCACCGTTGTCCATGTTGCCGTCTACTCGCACCTCCCACTCGACGTTCATCGAGTCGGGATCGATCGCAGCCAGCACCGACTCGTAGGCGTCCGGATCGTCGAGGTCGCGCCCATCGTTCGGCATCGGGACCCGGAACTCGCCGACGCCGAAGATGAGGTCGGTGTCGGGGAGCTGAGCACAGGAGCCGTGGGTCCCTTGCTGGTTCGGGATATCGACGATGGCGTCAGTCTCGAAGTACGTCAGGTCGATACGGGCCATCCGGCCGTTGGCCTTGTCGTTGACGTATGCGAACCGGCCGTCGTAGTCGCCGTCGGTCTGACTGATCCGCGGGTGATGGGTGTCACCCCACGTGTATCCGCCAGCCTCCTCCAGCATTTCGCGAGACTCGTCATCGTGGCCGTATCCAGTCCCGCTATCGGGCTGGAACACGGGGATTCGAGCGAGTTCACGCATGGATGGTAGCCCGTAGACACGAATGCCGCCGGACTGCCCGCCGCTGAGGAACGCGTAGTACTCGTCGTGCTCGCCCGGTGGAACCGATTGGTTGGCGTCTGCAGCAGCCGTTCCATCGGTATCGTTGCCCCCAAGCAGGTCGGTACAGCCAGCCAATCCGCCGAGCGCACCGGCAGCAGCGCCGGCCTTCATGAAGTCGCGACGCTTGAATCCGGGGAGTAGCCAGTCGGATTCCTCGTCGGGTGCCGCTTCGCTCTGTTCGTCGTTCGCTGCCTCCGTCTCCGGTCGTTGTTGTGGTCTGTGTGTCATAGATTGAACTCCATATGTGATCGCTCGACGTTACTGAACGACGATCGCGCCCTTCATGCCGACGGATCTGTGCGGCGTACACGCGTATTTGTGAACGCCGGACTCCTCGAAGGTGTGCTCGAAGGTAAAGCCCGTTTCACCAGTGGTCTCACTCTCGAAGTCACCGTTCTCCGCCGAGACGTTGTGGTCACCACCGTTGCCGGTCCACTCCCAGACAACGGTCGTACCGGGGGACACAGCGACTGCCGCAGGTCCGAAGGATAAACCGTTCCCGGCACCGACGTCGACAGTCACTTCGTCACTCCCTGTCTCGTCGACTGTCCCATCGTAGTTGCCGACATCGCCGAACCAGCCTTCGTAGTCCGGTTCGTCGCCTATTTTATTCCCGTTGCTACCGCTTTCTTCGTCGTCTTCGCCGTTGCTGCCGTTTTCTTCGTCGTCTTCGTCGTTACTACCGTTTTCTTCGTCGTCTTCGCTCGAGCAACCCGCGAGAAACATGCTCGCGGCTGTTGCTCCGGTGATCTGTACGAATCGTCGTCGGTCGAGTCTGGTGTGGTCTATCATTGTTCGGTTCGGTCGGGGGTCTCGGCGTCGACCTTCGGGAACCGGGCGACGAACTTCGAGGGCCCCTCACGGTCGACAGCGTAGGCGTCCTCGTCGAACGCCGGCACTTCCGCGGCCATCTCGTAGTAGAGCGGTTTGGGCTCGTGATCGTTGATGATCGTGAGCGTCTCACCGGCGTTTAGCCCCTCGAAAGTGGCGTGAATACGGTCGTGCCGCTCGTTTGGCGGGATCTCTCTGACATCGATCTCTGTCATCGTATCTACTACTTCGTGGACTACCTGCATGGCTCGTGTTGCGAACACGTTCGCAATCAGTTTCGAAGAAGTGAGATCGGTCGCTCCGAAGTTGGGACGGTAGACTGAGTTTCGATAGCTGTAGGCACGGCGGCTGAAAACTCGCGGGCGTGGCATGTAGCGGTACCACGGTCGCCCGTCTCGGGGAGTGAACTCGGATACCGAGGCTGTCGAACGGCAGACCTCGATGGTACGGAGCCCCCGGGAGCCGAGATAGTCGTCGATCGAGCGTTCGGCGAAGAGCTTTCATCCCGATTGGCTGGTGACACATGCAAGGTACGGCCAGTCAGGTCCCGTCGAAGACGGTCTGTCAATACCGCGGAGCGGCGGTTCATATTCGTTGGAGCTGTGGGGGGCGTCGATTCGCGGCCACCGGATTCGAAGCCTCATTCCACTTCGCGGCGGTGACCGCGCTAGTCGGGTTCCTGCTAGTGTTGTTGTTCGTTCGGGATCCCGATATCGAACGCACCGGCCAGGACGCAGAACAGAGTAGCTTCGCCGTCTTTAACCATACGGATAGGTCACTCCTCGACCCGGTGTTCACACTCGGCCTCGTCTCACTGTTGACGGCGGCCAGTATCGCGATGTTCGCTACCCTTGCGGACCTGTTCAACGCGCGTCTCGACTAGGGTGCAGAGATGTTTGGCCTCCAGTTTGCGGCATTCGTCTTCGCGAATATCCTTCTCCAGACCCCAATCGGTCGGGCCACGGACTTCTACGGCCGGAAACTGTTCATCGTTGCCGGGTTGGTGCTACTGATCCCGACTACTCTGGCGCAGGGTCTTATTTACGATTCGTGGTTGTTGTTCGGGGCCCGCTTTGCACAGGGGGCTGCTGGGGCGATGGTGTTCTCCCCGGCGATGGCTCTTGCGGGCGACTTAGCACCAGATGAGGGTTCGGGCTCGACGCTCTCCATTATCACGATGTCGTTCGGGTTCGGCATCGCCATCGGACCCCTGCTCTCGGGCTTCCTCGTCGAGTTCGGGTTCGTCGTTCCGTTCGCCATCGGGGCCGCCCTCTCTGCCATCGGGGCTGTGTTGGTTCAGTCGCAGGTCCACGAAGTCACGACCCCAGAGGGACTCACTATCACATCGGTACTGGCTACTGACACGTGACTACCCCCCACGACTGAAGTCGTGGGCTTTCTCCTCGAATCTGTGTAATGGACGGACCCTCACACATTGATTATCTCTGCGGCCAGTCCGCAATCAATTAGTCAGCAGCAATTGGCGCCCCAATCAAGCCGGTGGACAGGACTTCAAAGGTCGGAGAGTCGTTGCTGCAGTTCCTCGGCATCGGCGTCGGCGAGACCTTCGAGGCCATACTGGACGAGGAGCGGGTAGAAATGCCGATTCTTCTTGAACTCGTCCTGCCCCGCTTTCCGGAGCGTCAGTTGTGATTCGAGATAGGTATCCTCCAGATCTGTGAGAATACCGTCCGGGATGTAGATCGTCCGGCCGTTCCACTCGTCTTTGATGTTCGTCTTCGTTTTGCTCGTTTCATTCGTTTTGTTTGTTCCAGTTGATTCACTCGTGGAGCTCGATTCGTTCGATGCCGTCGACGAACTGGCTTCAGCCGGTTCGTCCTCCTCATCCGTATCCGAGGAGTCGTCGTCATCGTAGTTGCCCTCGATACCGGAGGCGTCCCCCCAGCCGTCGCTCATGCTGTCACCTGCTCAGTCGCGGTCTTTTCGAAGGTTTCGTCGAACAGATCGGCGATTTCGTTGAATAGCCCGCGGGCGTCTTCGACGCGCTTGTTCTCCTTCCCGAAGCCGAATATCGAGACGCCGTCGCCGATCGATTGTGAGAGGTCAGTCCGCTTCGGTATCTCGAAGACGGGTAGGGAGTATGCGTCGTTGATCTCGTTGATCGTACGACGGTGCTCGCCGTTTTGCTCGACACGATTGCAGAGGATGGCGAGTCGATTGATGTCGCCGTACGCTGGTTCGAGCGAAGTTAGCTGCTTGGCGAAGATCTGAAGACTGTTGGCGTTGAGTTTTTCGGGGATCACGGGGATTATGACGTTGCCTGTCGCGACCAGTGCATTGTCAGTGAGAACGTTGAGCGATGGTGGTGTATCGACGATGATGTAGTCGTAGTCGGATTCGAGTTCGTCGAGCGCCATCCCAAGCCGTTCCCGACTCTTGGGGGCTTCGAGTAGTGTCTGGATGTTCTTGTTGTTTGCGAGTTTCTCACTGGCCGGAAGAATGTCGAACTCCTCGTGCTCGACGACGATATCGTTGATAGATTCCATCTGATCGAAGTCGAGGGCATCGAACAGTGTCGTCCGCTCGGTATCGTAGTACAGATCCTCGTAGCCGAGCGAGCACGTGAGTCCGCCGTGATAATCGATATCAACCAGGAGGACGTCGTGGCCGCGGGCGGATAGTGCGCCACCCGTGTGGATTACGTCGGTCGTTTTTCCTGCGCCACCTTTCTGATTCGCGACGGTGATTCGTGTAGAGTTCATAGAGTGGTGTCGTTCGTTTCGTTCGTTTTGCTCGATGCGTTCGGTGAGGGCGTGTCGCTTGGCGAGAGGAACACTCAGATAATAAAACCCCCTGTTCGTTTTGCTCGGTGAACGGAACTCACTCGTTCATATCATGTTGTTCGTTACGTTCGTTATGCTCGTTACGTTCAATGAACCAGAACTGCGGAATATCCGACGTGGTTCCTATCTTGTTTTCCGTTCGTTTCATTCATCTCCTTCGTTTTGTTCGGCACGCTGAGAGCTCGAAGCGAGGCGCGTTACGCAGGGGAAGATTCGTTACGAAGATCACACTCATTTTGCTCGTTACTTTCGTTTCATTCGTTTTGCTCAACTCTAGTGGCGTGTTCGATACATCGTTTGCGACCAAATCGAGGCAGGAAACTCGATACCTCAAGAAACGAGCGAAGCGAGTGAACAGGATCAATCAGATTGATCAACCGTCTGTGAACGGGCTACGATGTATTCTCCGTGACAACGGCCTCGAAGCCGTCATCTCCGAGTACTATCTCGACGTTCTCGACAGTCGCAGAGAACGTTCTACGGTGATGGCCGTTTTCTTCACATTCCATCTGTTCGGTGACTAGACCCGCCTCCTGGAGTCGGTTGAGTCGTCGATAGACGGTAGGACGGGACGCTCCGCAGTCTTCGGCAATAGTGCGCGCCGGTTTCGCTTCGTGCCGGATCGCTGTGAGAAATTGACGGGCATACTCGTCGCTGAGGAGTTCGATTAGTGTCTCCGCGTCGGACGTCGAGTCGTCCGCGTGATCTAGAACTTCAGAGGTCTGTCGAGTGTTTGCTGTTTGTGACCTTCGTCTTCCTCGTTTGTTGTCTCCGGGTCCTGTCCCCCAGAATGTACTGTCTATGTCAGGTAAACCCTCCCCTAAAGTGGTGGGCTTGTCGGTGGACTCCCGCTCTGGCCGATACCCTCGGCAGATGAGATTCAGGACCTCCTCGACGACGTCGAACCTGGCTCTCGATCGATGGTGGAGTGAGGGTGTAATAGTTACTGGCATCAGCACACTCTTGAACCCCTTGGTGAATAGAAACTCGATCGGCGAGTGATGGGGACAGCCACTATCCATGAGAAAAATTCTCGGCTGGGGTGAAAGACTGCCGGTAGGGCCTGAAATGTGATGAGTGAGATCTTACAGTGGTAGCGAGGGGAAAGCCCACGGCTTTTGCCGTGTAAGGTGGTCAATCCCGGGAGTCGATTTTCTGATAAATGATATGACCGCAGGCCTTACAATGCGATGCATCCGGATCGTGATACTCCAGACCGCACTGTGGACATGTGACGTTGATCTTGTCCCTGGACGACCACTCCCTGACGATCTTACTAGCCTGTCGTGGGATGATTATAATGGCAGCCAGAATCGAGCCAACGGTAACCCACCGGCCTGCAGTCGTGACAGGGATAATATCGCCAAATCCAGTCGTTGAGAGTGATATAACCGTGTAATAGAACGCGTCACCGAACGTCGTCACGTCGGGATTCGCTGCGCGTTCTACACCGAGAAATAGCCCGGCCGAAATAAATAGGAGAGCCCCAACCGTCAACAGTAACCTCAGAGCACGCAGGGTATTGTCCGTAACTGTTCCAAAGAAAAACTCTGCATCGTCGGTAAAACGATAAAAACGCAACACGCGGATAATTCGGACCACCCGCAGAAACCCGATTTGCAACGCGCCAACGGTCACAGGAAACACGAGCACCAGGAGCGTCGGCAGAATAGCGATCAAATCCACCATTGTGTATCCGTTGAGAAATTCCGCCGTCCGGTCGGGTGCCCCGTATATCCGCAGCAAATATTCCACCAAGAACACGATCGCGATGCCTACTTCGAGGCTCCACAGAAGGGATCGAAACTCGGACGCAATCGGGAACGTTTCGATGACAAAAATGGCAACGAATACGAGATTCAGCACCAATAGGGCGATATCGATTATCTTCCCGGCTACCGTCCTGTGATCCAGGAGGTAGAACTGAACACGTTCGCGGGTATTTCGAGCACTCGGAACGGATGAGTCGCGGCCCATATACGACATAGTGGTCACCCGACCATAATAAGTCGATTCTCGTACCCCAGCGCACCACTTCTCAGTCGTCAGCGTCGAACAGTAGCGTGAAGTCGCCTTTTCTACGAGTCGCAAGTGTTTGTTGAACGTTGGCTGCGTGATGTCGAGTCGGTTTGCCACCTCGCTGCCGTCGTTCTCCCGCGGCCATTCGAAGTACCCCGCCAACAGGGCAGTTTTTAGAACCTCAAACTGGCGGTCGGTCATTTCCGAACGGAGGTGATCGTTGATCTCTGCGGGCGTCCAGTCCTGTCGCTGATGTTGGCGCTTGGCTACGAGTTCGAGTGACGGTGCAACCGTCTGCAATCGCTCGACGAACGACCGGACGTCGGCGTTCGTCGTCGACTCAGGGGTTGCGACTTCGACAGCAACGACCCGAGTGTCCTCCTGGGCCCACTCAGAAAAAGCGTCAATACTTGTTCCCTCGCCCAGGACGAGGAAACGGCCGAAGGAAACCCCCAAAGGAGACATGAATATAGGGTTTGTTCCAACGAATAAAAGTGTTCACTAACCTATTTGTCGACCCTGATCACGAGGTCTCTGCTAGCGCGCCAGCGAACTGTTGGCTGTACCTGCGGTGTTAACCTACAAACGCATCTTTTAATTCCGTAGACTCCCGAGTCTTCCCCCCAAGATTTTCGCCTCCGCGCGTCTACTCAATCTTATGGCACGAGCTGTGTTAACATATAAGAACACGAAAAACATTATTGCCGACTTTCTGAGACAGTCGCTCCTGACGGGGACTGCGATCGTGTTACCAGTTCTCATAACTGCGTTCGTGTTTCTACTTCTTGTCGACTTGCTCGCCAGTTTGCTGAATCCGATGGTTATTCCGGTAAAGGCGGCCCTCGGGACGAATTCGCAACTGGTAACGCAGGTGATAACTTTCGTGATTCTGCTCGGTACGATTCTAATAGTCGGCGCGGTCACCGAGAGTAGTGGAGGGGGCGACCGCCTCAAACAGGCCTTGGACTACACGATGGCGGGGTTGCCAGGCATTAGTTCGATCTACGGACCGATCGATCAAATGAGCACTATGTTGCTCGAAGGGGATACGCAAAATTTCGAAAATGTCGTGTTGGTGGAGTTTCCGCATGGGGAATCATACACACTGGCATTCCAAACCTCACATCCCCCTGATATGTTTGAGACGGCAGTAGATGACGAAGATATGCTTACGGTCTTTATGCCAATGGGTCCAAATCCGTTTATGGGTGGCTTTATTTTGCATCTCTCTGAGGACGAGGTCTACGACGTTGATCTCTCCGTGGAGGAGGGGATCACCTCAATCATCTCTTTCGGCGTGGCAGTCGACCCAGACGAACACTCACCGGGGTCCCACCTTGATCTCGACGGCCCGTATTCCGATTAATCGAGTGATCCGGGCTGACGAGTCGCGCCGATATTTCTACGCCTCCAGCGATTTGGATCTGCTGCATTAGCGGTGACTGTCCCGGAGATGCGGATGTATTTCTGGGCGGTCGCCAGGTCACTCCACCCCATGAGTGCCTGAAGCGGGACAGGGGCGACACCTTGATAGCCTTGACCTCCTCCCACGGCTGAAGCCGTGGGATTCCCCGATGGGGATATTAAGGTTGCGCGTTTCCTTGGCGGCGCAAAAACGCTTTCGCGTGGCCAGCGTCACAGGTCGCCGCTCGATTATTACCACGAGCGTGCTTTACAGCGCGTGTAGCTCGGTCAAACGAGCCTTCCCACCTGCACATGGTAGGCGTCTGCGAAGCAGACGGCACGGTTTTCAGCGTGCTGGGCCGCACGGTTCGCGTCACCGTTAGTGCTACGCCATGCATGGATCACCCTCTCTTTGTTTTCTCGAAATCTAGTTGGAAGAACCGCCCGAAAAGTCAAAAAATCGCATGGAAAAGAAAGAAATATACTGGCCAAAATACCCCGCAGTCTAGCGAAACTACAGAGCCGAAAACAGGGACGTAGCGGAGTGCAGGCCCTTCACCCCCGCCCACGGTGTTGACGCAAATCGGAGATTTGCGAAAGCCGAAAACCTGCGGTTTTCGGAAGGGCGGGGAACTCGCGCTGCTTTTCGTTTAGATTCTCCCGCGACAGGACAGTCTCTGGAACGATTGACCTGCCTTGTATTTGAAAGCGTACAACGTCAAGTGCTTATAGACCGTCAATCCTGAAAACTATGTATGTCATTAGGTATCACTGTCCATCGCCACTGGAGAGCACTGCATCCGTCAACAATCCAAGCGGAGAACATTCATCTCGCCACGACGTTGACGGTGAGTGGTTCTCTTCCGCAGACACTTGCTCAGAATGGTAACCACTGAAAATCTCTTCTTTCTCGCTCTCGGGAGTCTCCTGCTAATCTCGGCGATTATCGACATCCTCTGGACGACGCTCTGGTCAAACGCCGGTGCGGGCCCCCTTACCACCAGGTTGACAACAGGGGTCTGGCGGGGGCTCCGGACGCTTGGCGACCGACAGTCACGACTACTCAATCTCGCCGGCCCAATCATACTCACGTTGACGATTGTGGTGTGGGTCGCGCTCATCTGGGGCGGGTGGACGTTCATCTTCGCTGGCGGCGAGAACGCACTCATGGACACGCGTGACGTCGGCCCCGTCAGCTGGGCAGAGCGCACGTACTTCGTCGCGTACTCGATGTTCACGATGGGGAACGGTGACTTCACTCCGACAGACGGTGTCTGGCAGATCGCAACGTCACTCACCACGGCCAGCGGGATGCTCTTCGTTTCATTGCTCGTCTCGTATGTCCTGTCAGTGCTCGGGGCGGTTGTCGACAAGCGCTCGTTCGCTTCGATGGTTACCGGGATCGAAACACGAAGCGAAGTGTTCGTCCGAGACGGCTGGAATGGCGAGGACCTCCACGAACTTGACCTCCCACTCGACACGCTGGCGTCCGATCTGGGGCATCTCGTCAAGCAACACAAGGCCTACCCGATACTCCACTACTACCACAGCAATGAGGCGGACGATGCCTCGGCGGTAGCCGTCGCTATTTTCGATGACGCACTCACAACCCTCCGGTTCGGCGTTTCCGAGCCCCATCGACCGAACACCCCCCTCCTCAATACGGCACGGTCAAGCACGCAGGACTACCTTCAGACGCTCAATTCCATCGGCATTCAACCTGCTGAGGATACCCCGCCACCACCTGAGTTAGACCGCGTTCGTGAGGCAGACGTCCCCACGGTCTCGGACGAAGAGTTCGCCCGGGCCCTCGACGATCTAAGCGAGCGTCGACGAAAACTCCTCGGGGCCGTCACCGCCGATGCGTGGGACTGGCCATCTAAAAACAATGAGTAGTGTGAACTTCTTCTTTGCCGGCTGGGAGGCGGTTCTCCGAGTCATTGTCGTTGGCATTGCGATGTATGCTTCTCTCGTCGTGTTCCTACGCTTCTCGGGGAGTCGAACGATTGCGAGCATGAACGCCTTCGACTTCATCGTGACCGTCGCGCTTGGGGCGGTGTTCGGTCGGGCCCTCACAGCCAACTCTGTTGCACTCGCGGAAGCCCTCACCGCATTCGCTCTCCTCATCGTGCTACAATACATCGTGGCGTGGCTCCAGACGCGGTGGCCTCGCTTCGAACGGACGCTTACGAACGACCCGACGCTACTCTACTTCCGCGGGGAGTTCCTGCGGGACGCAATGCGTGACCAGCGTGTGACCGAGAACGAGCTACGGGGGGCCGTTCGGAAGGAGAAGGTCGGTTCGATGGATGAAGTCGAAGCTCTCGTCCTTGAGACAGACGGCAAGGTCTCGGTTATCACGTCGATCAAAGACGGCTCGGCGCTCGTGTCGGTCATCTCCGACGAACAAACGATGCAATCTCTCAGTGAGCCATGAATGGACTCTACAGCTGGCTCCTCCTCTTCGGCCTCGTCGTATTGCTCTTGGGGGTGTTCACGAAGTGGTTCCAGAAACGGTGGTATCTGACCGAACCACTCATGGGCGTCGTCCTCGGTGTAATCCTCGGCCCGGCAGGACTGGGTCTGTTGAGTCTCTCTGTCACCGGCAACCAAACCCAGCTTCTACAGGAGGTCTCTCGGGTGACCCTCGCCGTCGCGGACATGGGCGTCGCGTTGCGTCTTCCAAGCGGGTATCCACTGAAGAACTGGCGGTCGCTCGCGGTCGTCCTCGGTCTCGGCATGGTGCTGATGATGGCGGTTAGTGGCCTCCTCGTGTGGGGGCTCCTCAGCGTCTCGTTCTGGGTGGCAATGCTTATCGGGGCCACAGTCGCATCGACCGACCCTATCGTTGCGACGACCATCGTCACCGGCGACATTGCGGAGAAGTACGTGCCTGCGCGGGTTCGTCACTTCATCTCCGCCGAGTCGGGTGCCAACGACGGAGCCGTATATCCCCTGGTTCTGCTCCCGATACTTTTCCTGACACAACCTCAGGGAGAGGTCATTTCGCAGTGGCTCGTCGACGTAATTGGATGGCAAATCGGTGGCGCTGTCCTCCTCGGAGCGATTCTCGGGTACGGTTCGTCGAGACTCCTGACGTGGACTGAATCGGTCGGTATCGTCGAGAGGGGAACGTTCCTCGCGTACACCTTCGCACTCACCTTCGTCGTTCTGGGTGCAGCTCGTCTGCTTGGGGTTGACGGCGTTCTGGCGGTATTCGTCGCCGGTATTGCCTACCGGATAGGGCCCGGTACTGACGAGCCGACAGAAGAGGCACAGATACAGCAGGCAATGACGAAGTTCTTCGTCCTCCCGGCATTTGTTTTCGTGGGCCTGGCGATACCGTGGGATGCGTGGCTGGAGCTTGGGTGGCGTGGACTCGTACTTGCAGTGTTGATTCTCCTCCTCCGACGACCACCCGTCATCGTGGGACTGTCTCGGTGGTTCCGACCCCTCCAAACGCGAAAGGAGACGGTGTTCACTGCCTGGTTCGGCCCAATCGGGATTTCGACGCTCTTCTACGCAATGCTCGCTGAACGACAGACCGGGTTAGACAGTATCTGGCCGGTCGCATCGCTTTTGTTGTGCGCTTCCCTTATCGCACACGGCCTCTCGGCGACGCCGTTCTCCCGCAGGATGGAAGGTGGTCGTGAAGGCGATCCAGAGGCGTGGGAAGAGGGTGATAACGACGATGGCAGACAATAGAAATCCAGCATCTGACGACCAGAACAGTCGCTCCATAACCCACTCAGACGGGAACGACCAGTGGGTCATCATAAACCCGACGAGCGGAACGGCAGACCATGTCGACGACGTTCGCCAGTTCGCAAATGAACGGAACTATACGATCCAGGAAACAACACACGAAGAACACGCGGTGCAGCTCGCGCAGGACGCTGTCGCCAACGACGTTGAGAGATTGGCTGTCGCGGGTGGCGACGGGACGCTCCATGAGGTCGTCCGTGGCCTCGTAGAGGCATCTGCTCTCGGAAAGGTGACTCTTGGCGTGATTCCGACGGGAACGGAGAACATCTTTGCAACCAACATCGGGGTCGCAAGCATCGAAGAGGGATTCGACCTGCTTGACCACGGTGAGCGACGACGAATCGATGTCGGATTCGCTGGAGAAGAGCCGTTCGTCGTGTCGTGTATTGCCGGATTACCTGCCGAAGTCAGCGTGGCGGCGTCAAGCGACCTGAAAGAACGGTTCGGCTCGCTGGCGTTCGTCGTCGCCAGTCTACAGGAACTCACAGAGTTTGAGAAACTTCAAATCGAGGTCACTGCTATCTCGAACGGCGAGGAAACGACGTGGTCGGGAGAGGCACTGTGTGTGCTCGTCGGGAACGTCCTGCGATTCAACAATCGTGGTGGACAGGCCGATGTCGAAGACGGCCTTTTCGACGTCGTCCTCATCGAGCAGATGCCTGCGAGTGACATTCTGGCTGAAGCGACCGCACAGCGCGTATTTGGCCGTGATACCGAACACGTGCTTCACGGTCAGGCGAGCCAACTAGAGATTCGAGGACTCGCCAGTGATCCGATCACGTTCAGTCTCGATGGTGAAGTAAACACCCACGACGAACTCGTGTTGTATACGGATCCGCAGTCGCTCACTGTCTGCGTCGGATCAATGTACGAGGACACGCCTTCAGAGTAATCACACTCAGTATGGGGCGTCGATTGCCCGTATCCTGCCACGGTTCCCAATACCGTTCTCCGAAAGGAAATCGGCACCACCATTCTTGTCACTGCCTACGTCACCCGTCGACCAACTATCTATTTACCGCGGTCAATTTGCGGTCCCCCCCGGCGCTGGATGGACCCATTCGTATCCGATTTCCGTAAATATCCGTCGCTGTCGCCGGCGTACGTCCTTGATTGGTTTGTGGTACTGCTCCCGAACGTGGGTACAAACGGCCCACTCCTCGTCATGCTTTTCGATTACATCGACGAACGCCTGAACTTCGTGATTCAGCCGCTCATACACTCTCTAATCGAACCATCCCCGATCTTGTAGCAAGGTTCTTGACGTTGACAATACAGGTAGTAATCATACGATGCGATCGTATCGTCACAAACCGGAGGCCAGATTCGAACTCGATGAATGAATCCACTCGATCGGCGATCATCGCCGGACTGGCCATTTTTGCAGTCGCGTACGCCGCAGCAACGCTCGACTCGACGGTCCTCTCCGAAGGTGGCGGTGGAGACGGAGGTACTGGCGGTGGGGGTGACGGCGGCAGCGGAATATTACCAGTCCCGGAATCCGGATCTCCTCCCAGCGACGCAGTCACGATTCCATTCCTCAGTGAGATACTCACGGTTTTCGGCATTATCCTTACGATAGCGGTCATTGCATACGTGATTATCTACCGGCGACAAGCTATCGGCGTCTTCCTCGCGATCGTCGCTTCACTCGTCCTGCTGTACCTTCTGGCGGGGATTCTGGATCCGGCAACTTTCTCTTCGGGTTTCCCGGGACTGGAGCCAGGAGAGGGAACTCCACTCGGTGGCGGTGGGGGCGAGGGCGGGGGCGACGGTGGAGGCGTCGATCCAACGCAGCCATCCCCACCAACACTGCTCGTCCTGCTCGTTCTGGGCCTCACCGCCATCGGTGGTCTCGTTGCGCTTTCGAGAACGAAAACTGACGATGCCGACGAGTCAATCGACGACTCTACTGGAAGGGATGAGAAGGCTGCGGCCATCGGCCGAGCGGCAGGACGGGCTGCCGACCGGCTTGAAGGGGAGGTAGACATCGATAATGAGGTGTACAAGACCTGGCGTGAAATGGTGGAGCTGACCGACGTCGACAACCCCGATACGAGTACGCCCGGAGAGTTCGCTGCTGCTGCCGTCGAGACGGGCCTTGGCCGTGACGACGTGACCGAACTTACCCGCCTATTCGAGGACGTTCGGTACGGCAACGCAGAACCGTCCGACGAGCGAGAACGTCAGGCAATCGCAATCTTCCGGCGGATCGAGAACCGATACACGGAGGAGGATCCGTGAACTACCGGCGCCTCGCGCTCGCTATCGGTATCGTGGCCCTGGGACTCAGTCTACTTGCCATCGTCTTCCCCGGAGTTGTAGCGTTCTCTCTCGATCGGATAGTTGTATCCGGCGTCGGTGGATTGGTCCTGCTGCAGGCAGTACGCGTTATTCAGGCACGCAGACACGAAGACCGCGACGAGGCTGTGACTCCTGACCCGGAACTCCCGAGTGCGACCCCACCACCAGGGGAGGATTTAGAAAGCGAACTCGAGCGGTTTCTCGACGCCAGGCAGATCTACTATCGCCAGACTCGTCTTCGCGAAGGACTCCGTGAGGCTGCCGTTACTGTGCTCAGCCAGTACGATTCACAGTCCACGACTGAAGCCGAGGAGGCAGTCGAAACAGGAACGTGGACTGACGATATGTACGCTGCTGCATTTATTGGTGGCGAGCAGGCCCCGACACCTCCGCTCCGCGTTCGCGTTCCAAACGCATTACGTCGAGAGTCACCGTTCAAGCGCGGTGCTCGACACACTGTCGACGCGATTGCCGCAGCTGCTGGCGTGCCATCTCCCTCGAACAAAGATACGTCCCAGAAACCCCAACGGCAGGAGGACCTGCAGGCGGAATCCGATACCGGGACGTCTCAGAGACGGACCGACGACAGCAACGGATTTGACGGCAAGGCGAAAGACGCGCTCACCCGTGCAACACACTCGACAGGACACTGGACGGGCGTGAGTGTCGTTGCACTCGTGGGTATCGGTGCAGGGATTCTCGTCGAGCAGCCCGGGGTACTGCTTGCCGGCGTCGTCGGCATCGGCTACGCGGCGTACGCCCGCTCGTCGGCGCTACCACCAGGTAGCGTCTCGATCTCCCGAACGCTCAGCGACGACCGACCGGAACCGGGCGACGAGGTCGAGGTAACTGTCACGATCACGAACGATAGCGATCAATTACTAGCCGATCTACGACTCATCGACGGTGTGCCGGAATCGCTGGCTGTGACAGATAATTCACCGCGTATCGGCACGGCACTTCGAGCAGGGGAGAGTACGTCGTACACGTATTCGATTACTGCTCGTCGAGGCGTCCACACGTTCGGTCCAACGACTCTGATCACACGCGATCTTACGTCCGCGAGAGAGCAGGAACGACTCCTTCGCGCAGAGACCACGCTGACCTGTATCCCGCCGCTACGCGCGATAGAAGAACCGGTCCCGCTTCGAGCACAGGCCACTCAGGAGGTCGGTCGGGTCGAGACGGCGACCAGCGGAGACGGGATCGAGTTCTATGCAACCAGAGAGTACCGGCCAGGCGATCCGATGAGTCGGATCGATTGGAACCGTCGCGCCCGGACGGGTGAGCTTACTACAGTCGAGTTCCGGAAGGAACGCGCAGCGAGCGTCGTCATCGTGGTTGATACCCGCGAAGAAGCGTATCTGTCCCCCGAGCCTCACGACCATCATGCGGTCGATCGTGCGGTCGACGCTGCCGGACAGCTGTTCGTGACCCTGGCCGATGCGGGAGATCGGGTCGGGGTAGCTGCACTGAGCGAGGAGTCTTGTTGGCTCGCTCCGGGGTCCGGTGTCGATCACAGGGATACGGCACGAAAACTGCTTGCAACACATCCGGCGTTCTCACCCGTTCCGACGCAGACTCGGTCAGTGTTGGTTCGAAACCGAAACCGGCTGAGAAAACGACTGTCAGCAGGCACGCAAGTCATCTTTCTCACGCCGCTGTGCGACGACTATGGGAGCGAGTTCGCCAGGCGACTCGACGAACACGGCTATCCCGTTACGGTCATCAGCCTCGATCCGACCGCCAGCGGGACGACTGCTCAGCGGTTTTCACAGGTCGCCCGGCGACTCCGTCTCTCGAACCTACGAGGAACCGGGATTCCGGTCATCGACTGGTCGTGGGACGACTCGGTTGCTGCCACGCTGGCCCGATTCAACGAACGGTGGTCACGATGAACCGCGTTGATCGAGAGCCAGCACAGCTTAGCAGCCTGATCTCAGGGAGTGCGGCGGTCGTAGCGTTCGGGGTCAGCGCGTTCTACTCGTGGCCAGCACTCGTCGTCGGAGCGATTGGACTGGTCCTCGTCGTCGTCGGACTCGTTCGTGGACTGTACAACGCAGTCACGGTCGGCGCGTTCGGTCTGTTTGTGGCCGGGATTCTCACTGGTGTACAGACTACGGCCGTTAGCCCGGTACTTATCAGTGTCACCGCAGCAGTGCTGGCGTGGGACATCGGTACGAACGCGATCAGCATCGGGAGTCAACTGGGACGAGAGGCCGACACGAGGCGTATCGAGGTCGTTCACGTGGTTGCAAGCATCGGAGTCGGCGTAGTAACGAGTAGCGTCGGATACGGTCTCTATGTGACTGGCACCAGTGACCAGCCGATCACAGCACTCTTTTTCCTGCTGATCGCCGCAGTCCTGTTGCTGGAATCCCTGCGCTAGTCGACAGTCGGCACTTCGACCCGTTCGAGCACACTGTCGATCACCTCTCGTTTCTCCACGTCGTTCACCCGTGCATCAGCAGTCAGCACGAGTCGATGAGCTAGGACCGGTTTGACGATCCTCTTGACGATATCCGGCGTTACGTACTCACGCCCCTCGATAACTGCCTGCGCTCGTGCTGTTTCGAACAGTCGCTGTGCGCCGCGCGGCGACACCCCGACGGCCACCCGTGAATCGTCGCGCGTTCCACGACTGATATCGAGCATGTACATAACCAGATCCTCGTCGACGCGGACGGTCTCCGGCACACGCTGTACCGCACGAACACGATCAGGGGAGAGCACAGGCTCGACGGACGGACTCCGTTCCTCTCGGTCGGCCCGCCGGAACAGGAGTTCCGCCTCACCCTCGTAACTCGGATAGCCCATACTGGCCTTCACGGCGAACCGATCGATCTGTGCCTCGGGCAGCGCGAACGTTCCTTCCTGTTCGACGGGATTCTGTGTCGCGATCACGAAGAACGGATTCGGCAGTTCACGGGTTTCCCCATCGGCCGTGACCTGGCGTTCTTCCATCGCTTCCAGCAGTGCACTCTGGGTTTTCGGTGGCGCCCGATTGATCTCGTCAGCAAGCACGACGTTCCCGAAAATCGGGCCCTCGTTGAACTCGAAGGTGCGATCACGCTCGTTGAAGACGTGGGTCCCCGTGACGTCGGACGGGAGGAGATCAGGAGTAAACTGAACGCGTGAAAACGACAACCCCAGCGCGGTGGCCATACTTCGAGCAGTCAGTGTTTTCCCCGTTCCCGGGACGTCCTCGAGGAGGACGTGCCCTCGTGCGAGCACACCAAGGAGAACCGTTTCGAGAAACGATCTGTTAGCGATAACCGCGTTTTCGACCTCGGTCAGCACGGCATCACACTGTGCACTCGCCTCGTCGATGCTCATCATATACCCTCTCTTTTCGTCCCACACACACATAGATTATGTCGAGACGCCCCCCACCGGTGACCGGCACGCAGGTGTGTTACTCGGACTGGCCGTCGGCAGTCCCCTGATCGTCCTCGACAGCCTTCCGGAACGCTACGAGGGCTAACTCGGCGCATTTGAGCCGTGAAGGCGTCAGATCCATCCCGACGAGGTCTTCAAGGGTTTCGCTGTCCCACTCGACGACGTCGGTGACCGGTGTCCCGATCATTTGCTCGGTGAGTAGCGACGACGTAGCCTGGGACAGTGTACAGCCCCGGCCCGTGAATCCGACTGATTCGACGACTGGCGGCGTCTTGTCGGAGAGTTTCGCCGTGACCCTGACCTCGTCGCCCTCGGGATGTGTCGGCCCGACACACTGGGGGTTATCGGTCTCGTGTTCGATATCCGGCTCCGTGATTGTGCCGTAGTTGCGGGGGTTCCGCGAGTGGTCAGCGAGTAACTCCCTGATGAGTGTTTTGTCCATACGTACCACTGTTGCTGAACGATAAAGAACGGTCGGGATCACCCTGGCTTTCCGGCTAACGTGACTCCTTGCGGCCGGAATCGCGCGGATTCCGTCGACGTGGATGAATCGTCAGCGATATATGTTTAGGGTAGCCTAAATCAGCGTATGACCGGCGAACAGACGCCTGAACGCTTCCAGACCTGTGCGACGCTCGGATGTCCACCCCCGCTCGCTTCAGCCAGCACTTGTGTGGGAACCGTCCGGCAAGCGATTCCACGTCGTTCTCGGCACACAGGCGCGCGTTCATGACCGGTCGAAACGTTCGGGCGTGGGCAGACAGACATCTCTCGCGCAAGCGCCTCACCGTCCTTGGGACGTTGCTCGTTCTCGTTCTCGGCGGCGCACTCTTCGCCCGGAACGCCGACATAGACGCGGTGATCACGGCAGTGGTCGAGGCCGACCTGGCGCTTCTGGGGGCCGCCCTCGTGGCCTACCTCATCTCGTGGCCGGTCAGGGGACGACGGTATCGCGACGTGCTCGGGGCCATGGAGTGTCACTGTCGAACCAGGTTCCTTACAGCGATCATATTCGCTAGTCAGACTGCGAATCTCGTTGTTCCGGCGCGCGCCGGCGACGGGATCCGTGCCTATCTGCTCAACGATCAGCGAGACGTGCCCTACCCGACAGGCGTCGCCTCGCTCGCCGTCGAACGTGCTTTCGATCTCGTTGCGCTTGCCACCCTCGGCGGCGTCGCGTTCGCGTTCTTGCTTTTGGATGGTCGGTCGATCAGTTCGGCCGAATCAGTTGGATCGATCGAACCGATGACTGCCGTCACTGGTGCCGCGGTGATCGCGGTCATCGCCGTGCTCCTCTCGGCCGTGACGCTCGCGGCGGCCAGCAGCGACAGGCAGTTCGGTCCCGTTCTCCGCGATCGCGTTCAACATCCGCGCATGGTGAAGGTCGTCGACGCTCTGATACGATTCGGGGCGGCCGTTCGCGTCGTTGCCGCCGACCCCCGTAGCCTGGGAACGGTATACCTCTGGAGCACGGTCGTCTGGGCGCTCGACGTACTGACTGCGGTGTTCGTACTCGCCGCACTCGTGGGGGGGCCGGACGGCGGACTCGTCTCCCCAGTGATACTGTTGACTGTCGGAACGCTTGCTGTCACCGTCGGTAATCTCGCCAAAGTGCTTCCGCTCTCACAGGGCGGCATTGGCCTCTACGAGGCGGCCTTTACCGGATTGGTCGTCAGCACGACGGTGATTCCGGTGGAGACGGCGCTCGCCGTAGCGATCCTCGATCACGCATTGAAAAACGCCGTCACGCTCGGCGGTGGGGGTCTCGCTGCAGTCGCGTTCAATATCTCACCGACACACTCTCCCGAGGACACCGAGGCGTCGACCACCGAATCGCCAGACTTTTAGGTTGGCCTAAGAATTCGATGATATGACCGGAACGCGTTCAGAGGTCGTAGACCGGGACATCTGCGTGATCGTCCCGACGATTCGAGAGTACGAGTGTCTTCGCTCGTACGTGAGTAATGCCCGCAAGCACGGGTTCGATATCTCGCGGCTACATTTCGTTCTCGTCACGGAGGACTTCTGTGATGTCGACGAGATGCAGGCGATGCTCGACGACCTCGGCGTTTCCGGTGAGGTCTTCGATGGCAGCCGGCGCGAAGACTGGTACGAGGCACACGATATCGAGCAGTACGGTCACGTCGTTCCGGCGGCGAGCCACGCGGAAACGAGCTTTGGTCTATTGTACATGTGGAACGACGAGAGTTTCGAGTACGGGCTCTTCATCGACGACGATACGCTCCCCCACGAGGACGAGGATTACTTCGGCCAACACATGGAGAACCTCGCGTTCGAGGGATCAGTCGAGCGCGTCCAGTCGGACAAGCACTGGGTAAACGTTCTCTATCAGAACGCAGACGAGCACGGACTCTACCCGCGGGGCTATCCCTACTCGGCAATGGATGAAACCGTCGAGACGGATACGGTCGACATCGAAGGTGGCGAAGTCGTCGCTTCACAGGGGCTCTGGACGAACGTCCCCGACCTCGATGCGGTTCGGATCCTGATGGACGGCGATCTGGAGGGGCAGGCCCAGACACGGACGACACCGGACGATTTCGAGCGCGACTTCGTCGCCGCTCGCGGCAACTACCTCACCGTCTGTTCGATGAACCTCGCCTTCCGGCGAGAGGTGATCCCCGCGTTCTACCAGCTTCCGATGGACGACAACGAGTGGGATGTCGGCCGGTTCGACGACATCTGGAGCGGGGTGTTCCTCAAACGCGCCTGCGACGTGCTCGGCGGTCGGATCTACAACGGCCGCCCGCTCTGTGAGCACAACAAGGCTGCTCGATCGACGTTCGACGACCTCCATAACGAGGTCGCCGGCCTCGAACTCAACGAGCACCTCTGGGAACTCGTCGACGACGCTGGCGCTGACGCCGAAAGCTACGCCGCAGTATACACCGCAATGGCCGACCGGCTGGCAGACGGCGAGTTCGACGAGTACCGAAACGGAGCGTTCTTTACCCACGTCGGCGAACACATGCGCGATTGGCTCGACTGCCTCGACGCCCTCGCCCGGACACCGGCGGTCGCCGACGACTAAACCGACAGCTATACAAAGATTTAGGTAAACCTAAAAACCATGACAAAGAACCCACGAAACATGAACGACGTTGATCGACGCCGATTCCTGGCAACTGCTGGCGCACTCGGTGCGGCCGGTTTCGCCGGCTGTCTGGGCGGCGATGACGATGAGGAACCGGAGAGTAATATCGGACAGATCGGATCGGGACGAGAGGGGCGCGACGCCCCGGGCGGCACTTCGATGGACGAGATGCCGGATCTGGAGGGCGAACTCCACGTCTACTCCGGTCGCGGGGAGTTCCTCGTCGGCGAACTGCTCAACTACATCGATAACCTGTACGACGACTTCGAGCTGACGCCCCGTTATGCCGGCTCCACTGACCACGTAAACCAGATCGTCACCGAGGGAGAGGGCACGTCAGCGGACGTATTCTACTCGGTCAATGCGGGCGCACTCGGCGCGCTCGTCGACGAGGGGCGCACACAGTCGCTTTCGTCAGATACCACCGAGATGGTCCGGCCGGAGTTCCACACCGACGACTGGATCGGTACGTCCGGTCGGGCACGCGCCGTCCCGTACAACACCGAGGAGTTCTCCGAGGACGGGGTCCCGGAGGACATCATGGCATATCCCGAAGAGTTCGCCGGCGACCTTGGCTGGGCCCCTTCCTACGGCTCCTGTCAGGCCTTCGTCACCGCAATGCGACTCATCGAAGGAGAGGAGGCCACCCTCGACTGGCTGGAATCGGTCGTCGATGCCGGCATCAGCAGCTACCCCGACGAGTTCGCCGCCTGTCAGGCGATCGCCGACGAGGAGATCGACGCCGCGTTCACGAACCACTACTACATCCAGCGCGTTCTCGACGGCAACCCGGATGCCTCTATCGGTACCGAGTTCACCAAGGGCGACGCCGGCGCAGTGTTTAATGTAGCCGGTGCCACGGTGGTCGACACGGCGGACGACCCGACCCTCGCAGAGAACTTCATCCGACACCTGCTGTCGGCCGAGGCGCAGGACTACTTCGCCCGAACGACCTTCGAGTACCCGCTGATCCCCGATGTCGAGCCGATCGGCGATCTGCCGACGATCGACGAACTCGACGTTCCCGACATCGACCTGACGGAGCTATCCGACCTCGAACAGACGGTCGACCTCATGCGTGAGGCCGGCGTCGAAATATAGAGCGTCACCACTGACTCCTGTGTCGTCCCTTTCGGTCCTCCTTCGTCCGCGCCGGCTCGCACGACGACTCGCGAGCCACGGCCGCGACCGGCTCGCACGAGCGGACCGCCTGACGTTCGCAGCGGCCTTCGTTGTCCTCTCGACAGGTATCCTCACCTTCGTTCTTGCCGCGACCGTCTTCGCGCACCACTCTATAAACCACGACGAAGGTGTGTATCTCATGCAGGCCGCAATGTTGCTGTCCGGACAGCTAGAGTTGCATGCCGGCGAGCTAGTTGACGCCGTCCACCCGTGGTTCTTCATCGAAGATGGCGGCAGGCTCTACCCGAAGTACAGCCCCGTTCCGGCCGCGATGTACGCGGTCTCGATGGGGCTGTTCGGGGAGCCGCGGCTGACCCTCGCGACGATCGCAGCAGGTAACGCGGCGCTCGTGTACCTGCTCGGCTCAATAATCTTCGACCGGCGAGTCGGCCTTGCGGCCGCCGTCCTGTTCGCGGCCTCGCCGATGGCGGTCGTCACCTCGTCTGTCTTCCTCCCGTACGCCCCCACCACCTTCCTGAACCTGCTGTTTGCGGTCGCGTATCTTCGAAGCGTCCGCGACCGATCGGTCCTGGCTGCAGGGGTCGCGGGCCTCGCTATCGGGCTCGCGTTTTTTGCCCGACCGTTCACGGCGGTGCTGTTCGCGGCACCGTTCATCCTCCACGCGATCGTTCAGGTCGTTTCCGCGGTTCTGAACGAGGGACTCTCTCCACTCGTGAACAAAGGGCTCCGGAGCTTTCCTGGCCCGATAAACCGCCACGGGCTCACTGCGCTGTTCGGAATGCTGTTCGTGGGCGTCACCCTCGCGTACAACCTCCGCCTGACTGGCTCCCCGCTAACGTTCCCGTACGAAGCGTTCGCCCCGATGGACGGCCCCGGATTCGGCGAACGACGAATCCTCGACCATTCGATCGACTACACGCCCGGGCTGGCGCTCCGCACGAACGGCTACGCGCTGTGGTATCTCGCGACACGCTGGCTCTTCGCCGGTGCCGTCGGTGCGGCACTTGCACTCGTCGGCGGCGGGCTAGCCGCGCGGCACTGGCGGCTCGGGGAACGCGCGCTCGCCGACGCTCATTCAGGGGGCGAGGACCACGGGGCTACCGACACCGAGTCCACTGCTGATGACCACCGATTCGAGCGGACTGCCGGGCTCCTCCTCGGCGGTGTGGTCGTTACGGTGGTAGTCGGGAACCTGTTCTTCTGGGGAACCCACAACCTCCTCGCGACGATTACTGACCCGACGGACGGGCTTGTTGCGGGCTTTGGCCCGTTCTACCACTTCGATCTTCTCGTCCCGCTGTCGGTCTTCGGCGGCGTCGCCATCGTCGCAGGTGGCCGGACGCTCGCCGGGGGCCGGAAACGGCTTGCTAACCGTGTTACCTCGCAGACAGCACGGACAGTCGTCGCTGTGGCGGCCGTCCTCGTCGTGCTTGGCGGGACTCTCGCGGGTGCGGTTGCGGTCGGAGCTCCCCTGGACCGGCACTCGGCACAGGCCGACAAATACGATGCGGCCTACGAGCCCATCGAGTCGGAATCGTTCGACAACGCGCTCGTTTTCGTCCCGACCCCGTACGGCGAGTGGCAGAACCACCCCTTCCAGCCGCTCCGGAACGACCCCGGGCTGGACGGGGATGTCGTGTACGCGCTCGACCGGGGTCCGGGCGAGGACTTCGCAGTGCTGGATGCATACCCGGACCGGACTCTCTATCGGTACGGGTATCAGGGCGAGTGGACGCCGAACCCGTACGATCGCGTCGTCCCGAAACTGGAAGCGCTCGATGTCCGGGAGGGATCACGGCTTGATGCGGAGACGACTGTCGCCGTGCCGGACCGCGTTGACCGTGCGCGGATCCGTCTGGAGACCGCAGGGAGGAGCCCCGATAGTGGGGTCCCCGGTGGTTCCGAGCGCGTGGGCTACACTGTGACCGATCCCGACGGTTCACTCACCGTGGACTGGTCGCTTGACGGCGACGCGGCACGGCTGGCCGAGGCTCCGAATACCCCCATCCCGATCGACCCGGATGGCGACGTCGTCACTGCGACGATAACACTCGTCGATCCGTCTGGATCGACGTTTACCTATCGCCAGGAGACGACGGTCCGGGCCTCCAGCGAGGGCATCGAGGCCGTCTGGCCGCCCGAGCGCTCGATCTGTCGGCTCGTCACAGACTGCGGGAACGAGGGGACGTACATCCCTGACGATCCGAACACACATGCCGAGTGGGTCGTCTTCGAGACGAGCGCGGAGTCAGTCGAGGAGTCAGCTACCCATGACTGAAGTCATGGGCTTGTCGGTGACCTCCCCGTCTCTGGGACTACTCCGTCCCTCGGGCGTCATTCGGTCCCGACTTCGGGGCTGGCTGACTGGCAACCCGTCCATCCCGACACTTGTGGCCGTGATGGACATGGAAACAAACACTGACCGAAGTCAAAAAAGCCTACCCGCTTTCCTCCCACGACTAAAGTCGTGGGCTTCCAGCCTACCAAAACTATGAGATGCTGTCGGGACGAGTCGGCTGGAAAGGACGCCTCGAAGATGAAGATGAAGATGAAATAAAAAAGATCAGAGGTCCATCTAGCGGAATCGTTCTTCCAGGCAGACCTTGACGATCGATTTCGCGATTGCAGCGCCGCCCTCGATCGGATCGAGTTTCGTCTCGCCGAGGCGCTCGGCGTAGTCGATCGGATGCTCGCGGATGTCGTAGCCGCGCATCAGCGGACGGATCAGGAGTTCCGCGGAGAGTCCGGTATTCTCGGTCCAATCGATACTCTCGATCACGTCACGGCGGTATGCACGCATCCCGGTGGTGGTGTCGTGTACGCGTTTGCCCATCAGGAGGCTCGCAATTGCCGCGAACGTGTGGTTTCCGAAACGGTTGAACGCGGGCATCGTCTCCGCACCGTGATACAACCGGTCGCCGCTGACGACATCGGCACCGTCGTTGATCGCGTCGAGAAACTCCGGAAGTTGGTCCATCGGATACGTGTCGTCACAGTCGGTCGTAACGACGACTGGGCGGTCGGGCGTGAGTATCGCCTCGCGGACGGCGACGCCGTACCCCTGGGGCTCCTGTTCGATTACGGTCGCACCGTGTTCGCGGGCAATCTCGGGCGTCCGGTCGGAGGAACCGTCGACGCAGACGACCTCGGCGCGCCCATCGGTGACGTCGTCGATATCGGAGAGTACGGTCTCGATTGCCGCCTCCTCGTTGTACGTCCCCATGACGACGCTGACGTCGTCGAACGTGTATCGGTCCTGATCGGTCATACCTGACGGATTCTCGGTGTCGTTCGTACTCTCTGCGGCCGTCTCATCGGCTGCCGTCGAGCTATCGTCATTCGAATTCGTCCCCGATTCGTCGGTCGGCGGCGTGAGTGATCCACTCATTACCGATTGGTGCTCCCGCATCCACTTTAGTTTTTAGGTTTGCCTAAATAAATGTCAGGCACGTGTTGCGATGTCGTCAGCGACCCGTAACGCCAGCGCAGCGATGGTGAGCGTGGGGTTCATCGCGCCGCCAGTGGGGAACACGGAACTAGACGCGATCCAGCAGTTGTCGAGGTCGTGGGTCCGGCAGTCCGGGTCGACAACGCCGTTCTCGGGTTCCGCGCTCATCCGTGTCGTCCCCATGTGGTGATATGCAGGACCGGTCGCATCGGGGCCAGCGACCCACTCGATATTCGCGCCGAGTTCCTCCAGTACCGCCTGCTGGATCTCGTTTGCCCGTTCGATGGTTCTGAGTGCTCGATCACCGACGTTCCAGTGGATATCGGGCACTGGGTTGCCGTGGTCATCGGTGCGGTCAGGGTCCAGCGTCACATAGCTGTCCGATCGGGGGAGCTGTTCGACTAGCCCACCCATCGCTACGTGGTTGCCATACCCCTCGCGGAGGCGGTCGAGCAGTTCGTTGCCCCAGTCATCGCCTGTCAGCGCCATACTGACGGGCGAGGGACCGGCGTAATTGAAAAACTCTAGTTTGAACGGTGCGAACTCCTCGTCCGCGTCGTCGTAGAACTGATCCGAGGCACTCGTATAAAACCCGACGTGATTCTGACGGGTCGGCTCGTCGAGGACGCCACCAGCACCCGCGAACAGGTGGTCCATGAAGAACTTGCCGACATGACCGCTGGAGTTCGCCAGACCGTCCGGATAGCTCTCGGAATCGGACAGGAGCAGGAGCCGAGGCGTCTCCACGCCGCCACAGGCGACGACGAAGGCGTCCGCCTCCTGTCTGTGTTCGTCCCCCTCCGGGGTCGCGTACACCGCAGCGGACACACGGTCGGCATCGTGTTCCAGCCGCTGGACCGGTGCGCGGTCGATCACTGTCGCCCCTTTCTCCTCCGCCCGTTCGATATGGACGGTCGCGTCGTACTTCGCCCTCGAGGGGCAGACCGGCTGACACGTCCCGTAGCCGATACACGAGGACCGATCGTCGTACGGTTCGGAGTTGCGCGCGTTCGGCACCGAATGCATGTCTATCTCCAAGTTCTCGCAAGCGTCCGCAAACAGGGAGTCGCTGTACGACGGCTCGAACGCCGGCATCGGATGGGGCTCCTCCCGGGGCGGCGCGTACGGGTTGTCCGACGCTCCGGCGACGCCCAGTTCGCGTTCGGCCTCGGCGTAGTACGGCTGGAGGTCGGCGTAGTCGATTGGCCAGTCCGGACCGACACCCCGCTGTTCCCCGGAGTTGAAGTCGGCCTCGTGAAGCCTCATAACCATCCCCTGCCAGTGGAGTGTCGATCCACCGATTCCCTTGACACGAGCGTGGTTCAATGGGTAGAACCATTCACCGGAGTTGGCGTGGGCGTCGCGCTCGCCGCCGCCGTCCCAGACGTCCGGTTGATCGTAGCTCGGTCGGATCGCCCGTTCCTGACGGTCGAGGCGGTCCGAAGGATCGAATCGGGGGCCGGCGTCGAGAACCACCACGTCGTGGTCGGCAGCCAGCCGGTCGGCGATAATCGCTCCCGCCGGTCCCGCGCCGACGACGCAGACATCCGCGTTCGTGACTGGAGACCGATCAATATCGCGGACGGCCTGCCCGTTCCCGTCAACAGCCTCGTTCGCATCCATCTCAGCGCCAGTCATTGCGGTCCCTCTTGATAGCTCGCCGCCCCGCCGGGGTGGCCCTGGGGGTTTTCCAGACCGACCAACTCGCCGCCCGTCGGCGAGGTGTACAGCGCCAGAAGCAACTCGTTGAGAACGTAGTACCGCACCCGCTCGGCGAGCGTACCGTTGGGGTCCTCCTCTGCGGTATCGGCACCGATCTCCTTGAGGAGTGTATCCCGGTCCTCCGGGGGGAGTTCGGTGATCGGCCCGCCGTGCCACGAGTGGGCCGCGTCGTCAAGCTCTGCAACCGCCGCATGAACACCCTCGGCGTGACCCGACCCGTCGAGTCGACCGTCGAGGAACCGCTCGACGAACGTCTCCACGCCGGACACCTCGTCCGGATAGACGACGGTTGCGATCGCGGTCATCGAGGCCCGGACGGTCTCTTCGTCCGGAAGCCCCTCGTCCCATTCTCCGTCGCTGTCGGTCGAGTTCTTATCCACCCGTCGAGCAGTGAGGGCGACGCCGCCGGTCGCTCCGACTGCAGCCAGTGCGGCCACCGCGTCACGCCTCGTCAGTTTCATAATCGTTTTAGGCCCCCCTAAACAATTATATCCATCGGACTCGTTCGATGATGGGACCGGAATCGTTAACAGTCGGTGCAGCCTCCGTCCGCCAAGCACAGCCGTTTCCTGGATTATGAGTTGGACACGACGGATCCGCGACATCCTGACCGATGGCGACGACCAGCTACCGCTGGGGCTGACGCTGCTCTCCGCGGCCATCGCCGGGACGATGGTCTTCCCACTCGCATGGCTGGTGATAGAGGCCGTCACCGTCGATCCCTCGCGGGCGACTGATCTACTTTTCAGCCGTGGCACTGCCGAGGTAATAAAAAACAGCCTGCTGTTGATGGCTGGCGTGACGACGCTGTCGATCATCCTCGGGGTACCACTGGCGTACCTGACAGTGCGGACCGATCTCCCCTTCCGTCGGTTCTGGTCAGTTATCATCGCGCTCCCATTAGTCGTTCCGAGCTATGTCGGCGCATTCGCGTTCGTCTCCGCGTTCGGCCCCCGGGGCGAGTTTCAGGACGTGCTCGCCCCACTCGGGATCGAGCAGCTTCCGGAGATCTACGGGCTTTCGGGGACGATTTTCGTGATTACCCTGTACACGTATCCCTATGTGTACCTCACCACTAGAGCAGCCCTCCGTTCGCTCGATACCACCCTAATCGAGGCGGCTCGGACGCTGAACCACGGCCGCATCGAGGCGTTCCGGCGGGTGACACTTCCGATAATCAGACCGGCGATTGCCGCGGGATCACTCCTGTCGGCGCTGTACGCTGTATCCGACTTCGGTACGCCGTCGATCATGCAACTGCCGGTGTTCACGCGACAGATCTACGTCGAGTACAACGCGTTCGGCAGCGATTACGCCGCGTTGCTCTCCTTGCAACTGCTCGGTATCGTGCTCGTGGTCCTCGCGCTGGAGTGGCTGGTCCGGTCGGACCGGGACGCCCACGGCGACGACACTGGCAGCGCCGACCGACTCGTAAGTCTGGGGCGCTGGCGCTGGCCGGCAGCACTGCTGCCAGCATCGGTCGCCACAGTCGCACTCCTCGTCCCGATCTGGATCCTCCTGCTGTGGCTCCGTCGCTCCGATACCGGGCGTCGCCCCTCGATGGCGTTCGAGTGGGTTCAGGTACTCAACTCGGTCTCCGTCGCCGCGGCGGCCGCCATCGCCGCCGCGGTAGTAGCGATCCCCGTCGCCTATTTCGCCGCGACAAGCGACTCGCCGTTGTCGACGCTGTTCGAGCGGGCCACCTACGTCGGCTTTGCAGTGCCAGGGATCGTATTAGCGCTCGCGCTCGTCTACTTCGGCTCCGGATATCTCCCGTGGATCTACCAGACGATCCCACTGCTCGTGTTCGCGTACGTCGTCCGGTTCCTGCCACAGGTCGTCGGATCAACCCGAACCTCGATCCTGGGTGTCGACCCCGGTCTGGTCGAGGCGAGTCGCACGCTCGGGGAGTCCTCGATGGGCGCGTTCCGCCGCGTAACGTTCCCGCTCACCCGTTCGGGGATCGTAGCTGGCGCGGCCCTCGTCTTCCTCACCACGATGAAGGAGCTTCCCGTCACCCTCATTCTCCGCCCGTCCGGCTTCGAGACGATCGTCACACAGATCTGGCGCGCACAGGAGACCCAGCTCTACCAATATGCGGTCGTACCGACGCTCATTTTGCTCGTGATTTCCGGGCTCTCGATGGTCGTTATCCTCGCAGGCGAGGGGAGCAATCGAGGGCTCTGAGGGCGGCACCAGCCGGACTATCCCGCGTTTCCTTCGAATCCCACACGTACTTGGTGTCGCCGAACCGAGCACCACGCATGCTCACCGATTCGAACGTGCTCGTTACTGGCGGTGCAGGGCTCGTCGGAAGTCATCTCGCTGCAGAACTCCTCGACCGCGGTGCAACTGTCCGCGTCGCCGACGACCTATCGAAGGGTGACCCGGACAGGGTGCCCGACGACGCCGAGTTCGTCGAGGCGGATCTCACCGACCCCGCTGACGTCGCCAGAGCCGTTACTGATGACCTGGACATCGTCTTTCACTTCGCCGCGTACACGGACACGAACTACGACGACGACCGCGAGTTGTTCGAGGCGAATACGGCCATGACCTACAACGTGCTCGAACGGATGCGCGAGGTCGATATCGACCAGTTCGCGTTCACCTCCTCCTCGACAGTGTACGGGGAGGCACCCCGCCCCACGCCAGAAGACCACGGCCCGCTGGAACCCATCTCTATCTACGGCTCATCGAAGCTAGCCGACGAGGCGCTGATCTCGACGCACGCCCACTCGTACGATCTCACCGCCTGGGTGTTCCGGTTCGCAAACATCGTCGGTCCCAATCAGCGCGGCACCGTGATCCCCGACTTCATCCAGAAGCTCGACGCGGACCCGACCGAGCTAACTATCCTCGGTGACGGCCGTCAGGAGAAATCGTACATGCACGTCACGGAGTGCGTCGACGCCATCTGTCACGTCGTCGAACACGCCGACGAGGACCTGAACGTCTACAACCTCGGCACCCACACGACAACCTCGGTCACGAGCATCGCCGACGTCGTCAGCGACGAACTCGGCGTCGATCCGACCTACGAGTACACCGGCGGCGACCGCGGCTGGACCGGCGACGTCCCGCGGATGCGGCTTTCGATCGAGCGCCTCGTGGACCTCGGCTGGGAGCCGTCGCTATCAAGCGACGAAGCTGTCCGCCGGAGCGCGCGCGAACTTGTCGCGGAGATCGTCGAGTGAACGGGCCGCCGGACGCGGCTTCGAGTCAGGTCTGTTGCCCGTAGTATGCTGATCATCGTTTCAGGGCAGCGAACTTCGGGGAGTACCTCTCGACGTTCCGCACGGCCCTCACCGGTATCGTTGGTGTGACCCAGACAGTTTAGCCGCTCGACATCGTACTGTGCCGTGATAGACGTGTCAGAGACAGACCGGCAGTTCGATCTGGTGGTGTGGGGTGCAACAGGCGTTGCGGGGAGCTTCGTGGCTGAGTATCTCACGGAACAGTATTCGCCGGATACCCTCTCGTTGGCTCTCGGCGGGCGGGACGCGGACCGACTCGAAGCGCTTGCTTCGGATCTCGCTCGTAGGAGCGAATGGGGCGAGATCCCGATACTCCTCGGCGACGCGACGGATCCTGAGAGCCTTCAGGATATCGCTCACAGCACACGCGTCGTCTGCACGACTGTCGGGCCGTATACGGCGTACGGAACGCCGCTCGTCGAGGCGTGTATCGACGCCGGGACGGACTACTGCGACCTGACTGGGGAGGTGACCTGGGTCCGCGAGATGATCGACCGCTATCACGACGCGGCGGTCGACGGCAACACGCGTATCGTCCACAGTTGCGGCTTCGACTCCGTCCCTGCAGACCTCGGGACCATGCTCGTCCAGTCGTACGCAACTGACAAGTTCGACAGCCCCTGTGACATGGTTCGGATCTACGTCGAAGACGCCAGTGGCGGCGTCAGCGGCGGCACGCTGGCCAGCATGGCCGAGCAGTTCGAGGCCGCGTCGACCGATCCAGTCGCCCGGCAGACGCTCCAGAATCCGTATTCGCTGGCTCCGCCCGGAGAACGGACCGGCGTCGACCCGGGTGCACAGCGCGGTCCGCGAAGGGATCGGTTACGATCAGCGTGGACCGCCCCGTCACCGATGGCCCAGGTCAACGAACGTGTGGTCCGGCGGAGCAACGCTCTCCTCGGATACCCCTGGGGGCGTGAGTTCCGCTGCACGGAGGTCATCCCGACCGGACGCGGGCTCAAAGGCGCAGCCGGCGCGAGCCTTATCGCCGGCGGACTCGGACTGTTCACTGCCGCGATGTCCGTCGGGCCGATCCGGTCAGTGATCAGTGAGTACGTGTTTCCGGACCCCGGCGAGGGCCCAACCGAGGAACAGGTCGAGAGTGGTCACTTCACCGTACGTATACTCGGGCAGGGAACGACCGTAGACGGCCCCTTCACCGTGGAAGCCGAATTCGGGGCTGACCGGGACCCGGGCTACGGCGCTACCGCACGCATGCTCGGCGAATCCGCGATGTGTCTCGTCCAGGACGATACGGACTCGCCACTGGACGGTGGCGTGTTAACCCCAGTCTCGGCGATCGGCGACCCCCTCGTCGACAGACTCCGTGACGTCGGATTCACTGCAACCGTCGGTGTAGCGACGACGGATCAGAGAACCTGAGGCTTCGCCAGCACCGATCTCAATCGACCGGACAGCGATCGATACCGAGCACGCGATACAACAGACATCGCTGCGTCGCCCCCTCGACGATCAACACAACTGCGACGATCCCAACACCGAGCGCCGAGAAGACCGGTACGGTTACCATCCCGAACCCGGCGAGTACAGCGAGCACTGCCAGCATCCCCCCGGCCACAACCCGAACGATCGCGTCGAGGCGTCCGACGTTACGATTCATTTCTGGGTGCTCTCTACGTCACTCGTCGGGACGAACTCGAGCGCGACGCCGTTGAGACAGTAGCGCTTCCCGGTCGGTTCAGGACCATCATCGAAGACGTGTCCGAGATGCCCCCCACACTCGGCACAGCAGACCTCGATTCGTCTATCCAATAGGCCGGTCTCGCGCTGGGTAACAACGGCATCATCGTCGATCGGATCCCAGAAGCTTGGCCAGCCAGTCCCCGACGTATATTTCCCGTCGGTGTGAAACAGCTCGGTTCCACAGCCAGCACACTCGAACACACCGTCATCGTCGACGTGGAGGAGCTCAGAGGTGCCAGCAGGCTCTGTTCCAGCATCCCGGAGCACGCGGTACTCCTCGTCGGAAAGCACGTCTCGCCACTCGGATTCGGTCTCCGGTTGCCCGTCGTCTGCAACCCGGTTGCTCATACGTCTCCGTAGGTCCTCTACAGTATGAACGTTATGCGTCCACAAAACGTGATCTTTCGCTCGAAGGAGTTCCGCTGTCGCGTTTCGCGGCTTTCAGCCGGCGACGGCTCTGGACCAACCGCTCAGCACGGTTGCTTACCCGAATCGATTAGCAAGGCCTTCTGAGACTGTCCGTACAATCTCGCTATTTCGATCACATTCCTGAAGTTCACAAAATAAGGGCCGTAGGAGAGGAACCCAACCAGCCCCTGGAGATATCAAGTCGAGCTTCGCTGTCAGCTTGGCAAATCGTATGGGTCGTGAGACAACTGTCAGTCGTCACCCGGAACGACCTGGGGTGAATCAGTGCCCCACTGTCCCCACACGCCGCCGTCGAGATCGATCGCATCGTTCCACTTCCCGACCACAGTAGCGACCGCCAGGTCGCCGGTGACATTGTTCATCGTTGCTATCCGGCCCAGAATCGGGTCGACACCGGCGACGAAGCCGACAACGGCCAGTGGGAGTCCAACCTGGTTCAGGACGACAGTGAGCATGACCAGCCCGGCACCGGGAACGCCCGCGGTTCCGATGCTGATAAGCACTGCGACGATCAGAACGAGCACCTGTTCGGTGAGGGCGAGCGGCTGACCGACGACGTTCGCGGCGAAAACGACGGTGATCGCCTGCCGAATCGCGGCGCCGTCCATGTTTGCGGTGGCCCCAACCGGGAGCGCAAACGAGTATATTCGCTCTTTGATGTGGAGATCCTCGTCAGCGTTGGTCATCGTCACCGGAAGTGTTCCACTCGATGAGCGCGTGGCGAAGGCTGTCACCATCGCGTCCTTCGACCCGGCAAGGAACGCGATGGGAGACACGTCCGCGACTAGCATCATCAGGACGAACAGATAGGTGAAAACGATATTGATCACGACTGCGAGAGCGACTGCCAGAACGAGTTCACCGAGCGAGGAGAACACACCCACGCCTTCGGTACCGATCCCGGCGGCCATGAGAGCGAAGACACCGACGACACCGAACTCCAACACGCCGCGGACGACGACAAACATCGCCTCTGCACCGACCTCGAACGCGTCGAACACTGAGTCCACACGGTCTACATATACCTCTTGCTGAGCACGCACGTAGGTGAGAGCGATCCCGAAGACGATGACAAAAAAGACTGTTGCAAGAAGGTTCCCCTCTGCCATCGCCGCCACAGGGTTACTCGGAACGATCCCAAGCACCACCTCGGTAAGCGATGGGGGAGCCTGAGATTGGGCTTCGCCGCCAGTGAACTCGACGCCGCGTCCAGGATTGAGACCGTTTGCGACGGCAAGCCCGATGACTCCCGCGATCGTAGTCGTCACAGCATAGAGACCCACGGTGGCACCGCCGATCTGTCCAAGTCGTGCTGGGGAGAGCTGACGGATGCCAGTAAGGAGGGTGAATACGATAATCGGCACGACAAGCATGTTGAGTAGTCGAAGAAAGAGGTCTCCCAGCGGCTGAACGACGGTCATGCGCTCACCGAAGGCGATACCGGCCGCAGAGCCCAGGACAAACGCCAGTGTGATACGATAGATTAACGATACTGACCGATACCGATCCCACAGTGACCCGACTGCCGAATTCATGTGGCCATCGTAATATCGGGATACTCAAACATTTATCAGTCTCATCTATTCTTGTCGTCGACTATGACGCAATGCCGATCCTGATTCTATGATCGAATCGAGAGGAAGGCCGTTAGACACTCTGCTACTATCGGAACAAACGAACTCACCAGAGTAGCTCTGTGAGGATTCGCTGCCGAGTACCCTGAGTAGTCACAGACTAAGGCGATTTTTGCTGGGGAACTGCAAGACGAGGATGCGGGTCGGCGGGAAATGCCCGATGGACAACGACGATGTGTTGTATGTCAGGATGAGCGTCGTCGACAAACCAAGAGAAACTGTGTATCGCGTGACGTGTGAGTTCGGTTCCAGATCGTCTCATGTGAGCGATAGGATCCCAAACCCATCAGTTTCAAAAACTGTATTAAAAAAATCAGCTGATTACGGACTGTTCCGCAGCATGATCAGATCCATTCGTGTCTTCTCGCACTTCCAAGGGCCACATTCGTCCAGTCATCACTACCACTGAGGAGCGTAACATCTGACAAGAACCGCCAGAAAGTCCTCACGACCCAGTTTTTGTTCTAAATAATTGCGACGTCGACGTGTATACGTGGATTGTAGAGTATACTGTGCTGTAGTTTGGACTGGGTCCACTGCGACCGTCTTGACGGCTACTGAAAACTGATAGCCTGACAACGACCTGTGCTGAACCACAGTCCATCGAGAGAAGTAAAGCTATTATATAAATATATTATACACTCGTATATTTGACTCATATTTCGAAGTGTTCGGACGTCACGGAATTTTTCACGTACATTGGCTCCTCGTCATTAAGAACGGCCTCGATATCCTGGACTGTGTGTTCGCTATGCCGGTTGATACCGTCCTGTGAGGCCGAAGCGATGGGAGGGTGTCGTAACGACGTTTTCCATCACCAGTAACGGGTGGTCTTCGGCAATCAATTCGCGGTGGTAGACACACATCCCCGCACCCTGAGTCTCGGTGTCTCGCATCCTAACAATCTTTACGCACATATGTGTGTAATGTCTCGTCCACGAGGTACCAGAATGGCTCGTCGAACAAGCACCAGCACACACGATCACAAAGCCGACAACAGCCCATGTTAGCTCCGTTTGCCGAATTGAACGATCTGGTTAAATATAGAAGACAGTAACCGTCTTTTTACTGACCGAGAGCACTCCAGATATCGTAAGATGCCGGGGTTTCAGCTACTCCTGTTAACGCTCAACTGCCCAGTCCTGCACACGAACCAATTCGAGCGCGTCGAAAAGGCCTTTGACCGCGACGAGCATATGTCCGTGTACCGTTCAGATTCGAGGCTGAGAGGACGGTCAGAGCGTGACAGCACAGGGTGATGGCTGGCTGGCTCATCGACGACGGGGGAAACCTGCCCGAGATGCAATTCTCTGGCACGACAAGCGTGCGAGCGATGGCATCGGTCAGTGGCAGGGTTCCGATATCGACAACCGATTGTGAGATATCTGCGGGACTGCCGAGTCTCCCGGATCGAGTCTGGCAATCCTGCAACGGTTGCGCGAATACGAGACGGAGACGATCATGGCCGCGGACACCGTCTTATTGTAAAAACATAGCTACGGGCCTAGACGTCTGGTGGTTATCACTTGATTAACCAGGACGGGATCAACTGTCACCGAATAGCAAGGCATCGACAACTTTAGCCAGAAATCGTAGTTCCTCATCACCAGTCCACGCACTAACACGCGGATTCAGCGGATTTGATTGATCCCTCCGAGACATGAATTCACGGACACCGCTGTGAGGCTACGGTTAATTAATCGTATTAGTGATATATTGAGCAATTCCTCGTCGAGTAATTTCTCTCTAGAGGCATTTAAGGGCGTTCAATCACGATATCCCGCTCATCCGCCGATTGATCCATTATAATCAATTCCCCTATATATCGAAACATTCTTGACCCTCGGTACCGTAACACATGATTGCGGACGCGGCGAGGACAAACTGGACGATCTGAGTGGGTGCGCCTCTCAAAGTGGGCTTGCTCAGATTAGAGGTAAAATCAAAGTGCCCGTAACAGGGCAGCGAGATGAACGCCTCGAAGGAGGACCGAAGTGTGCCAGTACCAGTCCAGCCGGCTGGACTGGTGCGAAGACCAACTACCGGGTGTTGGGTGACCAATACTCGAGAAACCGGCTGCTGGCAACCGCTGGTGTGAGTCCAGCAAAAGCCCGGAAGGGCAATGCCGGGAGAAACCGGCTACCGCCATACAAGGCTGGAAGGGTCGTACGGCGCATGGAAAAGGTCTCCCGTCCGGGTCTTAATCGCGGCGTCCGACCGTCTTCACCGATTGTTTTTCAGAATATCACGAGCATCATTGACCCTCGTCACGAAAACCACAGTTCGGCCGAACGGGGTATTCGACCTGGGAACCGTATACCACTATTTACTCGACAGACTGCAGCTGGATAGCCTTATAGAGAATCAAGGAGAATACCTGCGGCTTTAGCCGTCCCCAGAAATCTGTGATTTCTGATGTGCGAACGAGACCTGCGGTCTCGTGAACGCAGGATGAATCCGACAACAAGTGAAGCAATCCACCGACGATAGCATAGGCTGAATTTCCAATCCACACATTCAAGCGACAAGAATCACTATAGAGTGTGTGAGGTCAGGTCGGAACGGAGCGGATTCCAAACGACCTTCGGAGGCGGCTAGCCCGCCCCAGCTAACGAGGCAGTATCCGAAACGTCGACACGGTAAACGCGAATCCTCGAAGGGTTCGGCTTGTGCCTGTCGGTCGAGCAAGCCCGACGATACCTCCGAGTCCGTCAAAGTCTGCCGGATTCTCCGTGGCAAAAACAACACGAAAAGTCCGAACACGATGGAGGATAGGAGTAACAGCCGCTTGGCACGGCTAGACAGCCACCGACTACGACGACTGGGTTAAACGCGGGACTCCCGTAAAGTGGCGTCGGCCGTGGTTGCAGACCTGAAATTCCCACCGCTCGGGATTCCTCCGCGTTTACGCGGAGGAGGATGTCAACAGAAAACAGTCACCGCCTGGAAGCACTACGAGTCGCTCAACGTTCCTTCTGCCGGGCACCCCGTGAGAGACGGTCGGTTGGATCACCGACCGCCGATAATCGCGTCACTCCGAGAGGTGATCAGTGTCGCCCGAAAAGGCGAGTTCCCACGTGTCGCCGTCCCAATCAATGCGGGTAATCCCACAGAGCGGTGCCTCAATCCCTTCGGTCGATCCGACGAGCCCACTGGCGACACCGCCGACGGTCAGGCCGTGACCAACCAGAAGCACGTTTCCGGTGTCTACCCCGTCCATCCGTATCGTCTCGACGAGTTCCCGGGCGGCCTCGCCCGCTCTCCGCTCGGCCTCCTCGTGGTGCTCCGGGAACTCGGGGTTCACGACCGGATCGTGATCGAGCCGGACGGTTTCGAACCAGTCCGCGAGATCCTCGTGGGAGGCGGTCTCGGGGTCGCTATCGAACCACTCGGGATTGCGGTGTTCGCCGAGTCCTGGTTCGAGCCGGACGGTCCGGCCGATCTCCCGGCATATCTCGTCGGCCGTCTGGACCGTCCGCAGAAACGGTGAGGCGTAGACGGCATCGAACCCGACACCGTTCTCGGCGAACCGGCGGCCGACCCGCCATGCCTGCCAGCGACCGAGCTCCGTCAGGTCTGGGTCGTGAATCCGGTCGGCGTACGATTCGAAGTCGGGGTCGACGGTATCCCGTCGTTGGCCATGTCTCACTACCCAGACGGAGGTTACCATATCCGAGGTCTGTGACTCCAGGCTTTTGACGCTACCGGCGTTCGCGGTGCGCACTGTGCCTATTGCGATTTGAACCGTATCATGTGAGTTCTAACTAACAGAGGGGTGGGGCAGTACTAACACCTACTTCCCGTAAATTCCATTCCACTCTCGTTCGTGTTGGCTGCACCCGGGCGGCGAATCTGAAAGAAAAAATTGTTCTCTGCATGTTCGCTCTGGTTACACGTTATTTCGTACGTCTCCTCGAACGTTTCCTCATCAATATTGATCCGAACAGTGATCGTATCACCGTTCCTTACTCGCGGGAGATTATCGAAACTCAATGCCGTAAACTCGCCATCGCCGGGCGGTCTAGCAGCTATATCGGCGTAGCCGTCGCGGATGATTTCGTCGCTATCATTCCAGATGGTGAACTCAGCGCGATAGTGCCGTTCACGACGATTGACAATAGCAAATGTGAACGATCCAGACTCTTCGCTGAAAGCGGAACACCCGGCCATCAGGAACAGACTGCCACTTGCGAACTGTTGGAGGACTTGGCGGCGTTTCATACTCCTAATTACCTCTCGGAGTAGTGACTGACAAAAAAATTATGATTAGCTATCGACCACTATGCACACTCTCCTGACAGCCGGTCCAGTAGTTGGAATATCGAACGAGAGAGTACAGCGGAGTAATTGATCGTAATCTCTGCCCAGTATGGTATGCCCACTCGTTATACATAGTACTATGTAATGATTTATCGAATGTTATGCATGAGCCATGAAGTTCACACGCCAGGAGTCCCTGGATCGACTTCGTGAGACGGTATCGAGCGGCGAGCCAGTAATCGGTGCGGGTGCAGGCACCGGTATCTCGGCGAAGTTCGCCGAGCGTGGCGGCGTCGACCTGTTGATCATTTACAACTCCGGGCGCTACCGGATGAACGGGCGCGGATCGCTAGCCGGACTGCTCCCGTACGGCGATGCCAACGAGATCGTTGTCGAGATGGGGCACGAGGTCATTCCGGTCGTCGAGGATACGCCAGTGCTGGCGGGGGTCAACGGGACCGATCCCTTCCGAGAGATGGACGTGTTTATCGAGGACCTCAAGCGACGGGGGTTCTCCGGCGTCCAGAACTTCCCGACAGTCGGGCTTATCGACGAGGATAGCGGCTTCAGACAGAACCTCGAGGAGACGGGGATGGGCTACGACAGAGAGGTCGACATGATCCGAGAGGCGGCCGACCAGGACATGCTAACCTGTCCGTACGTGTTCTCGGAGGAACAGGCCCGGGAGATGGCCGAGGCAGGGGCCGACGTAATCGTCTCGCATATGGGATTGACCACCTCCGGCGATATCGGTGCCGAGACTGCACTCGACCTCGAAACCGCAGCCGAACGCGTCCAGACCCACCACGACGCCGCGAAAGCTGTGAACGACGACGTTCTCGTCATCTGCCACGGTGGCCCCATCGCCTGGCCCGACGACGCCCAATACGTGCTGGAACACACGGAGGGCGTGGTCGGCTTCTTCGGCGCGTCCAGTATCGAGCGCCTCCCGACAGAGGAGGCTATCGAGAACCAGGCCCGCGATTTCAAGGAGATGGATTTCTGATGGCCGACGAAGAGTACTTCATCACTCCTGACGACGTCGAGAGCCAGCTATTCGACTGGGGCGTCCTGAAGTGGATGAGCACGCCCGAAGTGACGGGAGGTAAGCGCTTCAGCGCGGGTGTCGTCAAGCTGGAACCGGGCAAGGGCCACGAACGCCACACGCATCCCGACAGCGACGAGATCCTCTTCGTTATCCGTGGCGAAGGCGAGCAAGAAGTCGCCGAGCGGACTCGAGAGATCGGTGCCGGCGATATGGTGTTCGTCCCGGAGGGAGTCGAACATGGAACGGTAAACACCGGCTGGGAGCCGTTGCTCCTGCTTGCAGTGTACGCCCCACCCGGACCGGAGGACGTCCTTCGAGAGCTCCCCGGGTGTGAAATCGTTCCGCCAGGTGAGTTGCCCACTCCCGAGAACGTGGAGGAAGAGGAATGAGCGTCGTCATCGTCGGAACACTCGACACCAAGGGCGAGGAGATCGGCTTCGCACGCGATGTCCTCCAGTCACAGGGCGTCGACACCCACGTCGTTGACGTTGGCGTCATGGGCGATCCGGAGTTCGAGCCAGACACGGGCGCGAACGAGGTCGCCGAGGCCGCCGACAGCACCCTCGAACAGCTCCGCGAAGACGCCGACCGCGGGGAAGCGATGGAAGCAATGGGAGAGGGTGCCGCCACCGTCGTTACGCGAATGCACGATGACGGTATTGTGGACGGAGTCCTCGGACTCGGCGGATCGGGCAACACCTCGATTGCAACCACGGCAATGCGTGCGCTGCCGGTCGGGGTTCCCAAGGTGATGGTGTCGACGATGGCCTCGGGAGATACGGAACCCTACGTCGGCGCGAAAGACGTGATGATGCTCTATTCAGTCGCCGATATCGAGGGGCTCAATCAACTGTCACGCAAAGTAATCGCCAACGCCGCGCTTGCGATGGTCGGGATGGTTACCAACGATTCTGGCGTCGAGGTAGAGGAGAAACCCACCATCGGGGTCACGATGTTCGGCGTGACGACGCCCTGCGTGCAGACCGCCCGCGAGTATCTCGAAGAACGCGGCTACGAGACCATCGTCTTCCACGCCACGGGAACGGGCGGTCGTGCGATGGAAGACCTGATCCGACAGGGGGTCATCGACGGCGTGCTGGATGTGACGACGACAGAATGGGCCGACGAACTGGTCGGCGGGGTCCTCGCTGCCGGTCCCGAGCGACTCGACGCCGCTGCCGAGACAGGCACGCCGCAGGTGGTCTCCACGGGTGCGCTTGATATGGTCAACTTCGGCCCCCGTGACTCCGTCCCCGAGGAGTTCGAGGAGCGGCAGTTCCACGCTCACAACCCACAGGTGACGCTGATGCGGACCACGCCCGAGGAGACAGCCAAACTTGGGGAGATCATCGCCGAGAAACTCAACACTGCGAGCGGCCCTACCGCGCTGTTTCTCCCGCTAGAGGGCGTGTCGATGCTCGATGTCGAAGGCGAGGACTTCCACGACCTCGAGGCCGATTCCGCGCTGTTCGATGCGCTTCGTGAGTACCTCGACGAGTCCGTCGAACTGGTCGAACGGGAGACCGATATCAACGACGATGCGTTCGCGGAAGCGATGGCTGCAAAACTCGACGAATACATGCAGGCGGCGGGGAAGGGGCCCGAGTTCTGAGCCCTCTCTCGCGGGAGCAGGCGTTTCGAGAGAGTGATGTTGCTGTGGGGCTAACGTGGGTCTCACCGGGGGCGAACACACACAGCGAGTCGCTGGTCGCGAGTTCACGCGACCACTCTCCTGCGAACCAGCAGGTCGCTCGTTTCAATGAATAAAAAACGTTTTCGGCAGTTCTCTAGCGAAGCCGCACCTGTAGACACTATATATAAATCATTTGGGGAAGGGCCGCCCATGCGCACACCTGACACGCACTCTTATCGTATCGTGTCGAACCGTAGCGTGTAGATCAATGGATCCAACCAGTAACTCGTATCGACGAACGGTTCTGAAAACGCTTGGCGCAGGGACAATGGTCGCACTGGCAGGGTGCGGAGCCAATGGTGACGAACCAACCGATGAGCCCAATGACGGGACCGATGCGGACGACGAGGAGAACGGAACAGAGGAAGAAGACGAAAACGGAACGGAAGAGACCGGTGAGGACGGGCAAGCTCCAGGGGCCGATGTCCTCGGTGGACCGGACGATCTTCAAGCGACGCCGACAGTCGAAGCACTAATACTCGATTCGGATCAGGGTGCCGGACAGAACGTGTTCTCGCCGGCGGTTGTCTGGGTCGAAGCGGGAGCCACAGTGACGTGGGACAGCGCCAGCGGAAGCCACTCGGCAACGTCGTATCACCCGGATACTGACGGCCCGTTGCGGATCCCGCAGGACGCCAGCCCGTTCGATTCAGGGATCATGGTCGAGGGAGATAGCTTCGAACACACCTTTGAGACACCCGGGGTGTACAACTACTACTGTCAACCGCACAGAGGGCTTGGAATGGTGGGCCTCGTCATCGTCGAGGAGGCAGCACCGGGTCCCGGAACGAGTCCACTGGATGAGGTCGACAGTGCGGAAGGGACCGGGCTGGCAGATCTGCTCGAACTGGCCGGGATCGGGATCGAACAGCCTGAAACCGCTTACGACTGGATCGACGCCACGTGGGACTCGTACTGGTACTCGCTGTACAACATGAGTACAGTTATTACGCTCTCCGGTAACGGGATCACTTTCCCCGCGAACCAGCAACAAGAGGAACAGTTCCAGCAGCGGTTGCCACAGATCATCCAGGCTGCCAACGCCGACGAACCGCCGGTCATCGAACCCAATCTGAATATGGCTCCGTTCACCGCAGGTGACCCGAGTTTCACCGAGCAGCCAGTGTTAGACGCTGGCGACGGTCGACCGGACGCCTCAACGCTAACATGGGATCAGTCGGCGTCGTCGATGACTGTCAGTCCATCCTCTCTCGGGTGGACTCACCTCAAGGGAATCACCTGGGCGAAAAACTTCCAGAAGCACGCAGAGATCCTCCCCCCGGATCTCGCACCGCTGTTTCGCTCGATGCTGCTCTCGACGATGGCACAGGTCGGGACGGTGTTCGGACTCGTCACCGAGGAGGGCGGCGGCAACTTCCGGTTGAACGACGAGAACCTGCTGCTCGGGTCGGCGTTCAGCCCCGGCGAGGGCCTCGTCGACGAGACGCCACGTCCCCGACATCACTCGGCGATGCTGTGGTTCCTCTCGAATCTCAATAGCTTTGCCCAGGGTGGGTGGTTTGGCTACGAGAACCCCGAACCGCTGATTCCCGCCGAGAATATCCAGCTGCTGACCAATGGGATGGGGCAGACGACGATGAACGCCGTCGATCCCGCCGAGATCGACGACACCCGACTGCTGGGTGAGTTGCTCGGTGCGATCGGTTGGTTCGGCACGCAGACGAATCAGGATCAGCTTCAGAACAGTGCAGTCGAGTACGCAGATGGCCTCGCTGGGCGGATCGAAGCGAATCTCGACGGCAACGGCCGAGTCGACAGCGGGACCGAAAACCAGGCTGCGACACAGGGAGTCGTCGGGCAGGGACTCCTCTGGGCGACACAGATCGACGGTGTCGATCACACGGATACGGCTGGTGACGTGCTGGGCTATCTCTCTGAGGAACTGTTCGACGAGGATGCAGGAACCTTCGCGTCCGGTGTCGAGGACACCACCTATCGGGTCACTGCCCGTGACGCGGGCGACATCACGGGAGGGCTCAACGCCGCAGACGCTGTGTTGGGCCGCTCCGAGGTTCAGGCCCAGTACGCGGAGTTCTTCAACCAGACGGTCAACCGCGGTCAACTACAGCGTGCGGAACGACCGCCATCGCGCGACGAGAACGCGGAGTTCACCCTGCCGCTGCCGCCGATGGCCGGGGGCGAGTTCGGGCAGGCAGCGGTCTACAACAGCGCTGTCGAATACGACACGACGAGTGACGACTGGAGTGTCGTCGACGACACGTTCGATGCCGAGGCAGCGATGTATCTGGCGAATCAGGACATCTGGATCAGCCAGTGGGGCGGTGACTTCTATCAGGGACGCGGTGTGCCTGGAGAGAGTGACAGTCCCCCGTAGCTGATCTGGATCTCTCGAATCGAGTCGAGCGCTGCAAACCGGTCTGATACGATATCTTTTATATTGGTGCCGGCCCCGGAGACATGCTGTTCGGCGGGAACGGTGCGTCAGGGATCAATCGTGGAGGGATCCACGCTGCCATCGAGCAAATGATTCGGAGGAAACCGATCATCGTATAGACTACTCGACCATCGTTTCTCCAGAACTCGCCTGTGTCCACATAGGCGGGTATTTACGTCGTGAGCATCGTGTGTTAGGTAACCGAAACGCGCGTATCCCCCGAGCGGGTTGTGCACTGTCGATACGAGAGGCACACCAGCTTTCCTTTGTCAGGCGGACTGTTCGCAGTTCTGGGACTGCTCTGATCGGCCTCCACCTATGGAAATAGAAATCGCAACAATCGGCGGCTACGAAGAAGTCGGTCGCCAAATGACTGCTGTCCGTGCCGGGGATGACATCGTCATCTTCGACATGGGGCTCAATCTCTCGAAAGTACTGATTCACGACGATGTCCAGACCGAACGAATGCACTCGCTCGATTTGATCGATATGGGTGCGATTCCGGACGATCGCATCATGACCGAACTCGACGGCGACGTCCAAGCGATCGTCCCGACCCACGGTCATCTCGATCACATCGGTGCGATCGGAAAGCTTGCGCACAGATACGACGCACCGATCATCGCCTCTCCGTATACCCTCGAACTCGTGCGTGAGGAGATTGACGACGAAGGCAAATTCGCGGTCGACAACGATCTCGTCGAGATGGATGCGGGCGAAACGATAGATATCGGTGACGACTGCGAACTCGAGTTTCTCAACGTTACCCACTCTGTGATCGGTGCGATCAACCCCGTACTTCACACGCCCGAAGGGGCAATCGTCTACGGTCTCGACAAGCGGATCGATCACACGCCGGTCGTCGGCGACCCGATCGATATGCAGCGCTTCCGTGAGATCGGCCGCGAGGGCGTTCTCTGTTATATTGAAGACTGTACGAACGCCAATCGGAAGGGTCGGACCCCGAGTGAAGCGGTCGCGAGAGAGCAACTGCGAGACGTTATGCACAGCATCGAAGAGTACGACGGCGGTATCGTGGCGACGACGTTCGCAAGCCACATCGCTCGTGTCAAGAGTCTTGTCGAGTTCGCCAAGGATATCGGTCGAGAACCGGTCCTCATCGGGCGATCGATGAAAAAATACTCCGGGGCTGCAGAGCGCATCGGTGCTGTGTCCTTCCCGGATACGCTGGAGATGCACGGCCACAGAGGCAGCATCGATCAGGCACTTACGCGGATCATGGACGAGGGGAAAGAGAACTTCTTCCCGATCGTGACCGGTCATCAAGGCGAACCGAGAGCGATACTCACCCGGATGGGTCGCGGCGAGACGCCGTACGAACTGACTGACGGGGACAAAGTCATCTTCTCCGCGGGGGTCATCCCGGAGCCGACAAACGAGGGACAGCGGTACCAGTCCGAGCAACTCCTCCGGATGCAAGGGGCGCGAATCTACGACGACGTCCACGTCTCCGGTCACCTTCGGAAAGAAGGTCACTACGAAATGTTAGATGCGATCCAGCCTGAGCACATCATCCCCGGTCATCAGGACATCGAAGGAATCTCTGGATACGTCGAACTCGCGAAAGGACAGGGGTACGAAGTCGGTCGGGATCTTCACGTCATGCAGAACGGGAATACGATCCAGTTGAGCTAAACCGCCGCAATCGGCTTGCTTACCGGCGACTTCATTCGGCTTTGTGAGTGTAGCACCTCGGTTCAACAATTTCTTCTCTTGATGTCATATTGAGGGCGTCTGATACGTGACAGATCCTACGTCCCGAGATGAGTCACCACGCCGTGAGCGCCCGGGTTCCGTAATCGTAGACCAGAATGGCACCGAACGCAAGTACGCCGGTCACGGCGAAGGCTCCACCGACGTAGAAGACCGCGGCCATGCTCACTTCGATCATCAACCATCCAGCGATGAGGGGGCCGGCGACGGAGCCGGGCCGCCAGACGAGTTCCCGGATCCCGAAACTAGAGGCAACACCGCCCTCATCCGTACCCTCATCCGCAAACAGCGCCATGCTGGCGGGCTCTCGAAACGAATCCGCCACGCCGAGCAGTCCCGCGAGCGCGACGAGCGGTAAGTACGCCGGCGGAAGCGAACCGAGCAACGGGAGCGTAGCGGTCGCGCCGAGTACTTCGCCGATCGTTCGCGAGAAGGGGATACAGATCGCGATCACCCCGTAGGCGCCTCCGCCAGCAAAGACGAACAGGGAACGGCCGACGCGGTCGGAGAGCCGCCCGGTAAACAGCTGACCGACCATATTCGTCGCCTTCTCGGCGGTGACGGTGACGGCGACGGCGGTCGCGCCGACCGCGAGCCCGCCACCGGCGACGGCTGTTCCCGCATAGATCGGCACCCACGTCCGGACCATCGTCACCGCGAACGCATACTGGAACCGAAAGCTCGTGATCGTGAGGAGCTTGCGGTTGACCGCCAGATCGGAGAACGGAAACCCCTTGACGCGGGTGGGATCGTCGTCGAGGAACCACCAGAGCACGACCCACGCGAGGATCATCAGCACGGTGATAATCGTGAAGATCGGGCCGAAACCGACCTCGTCGTAGATGGCCCCGGCCGACAGCGACCCGACGATCGAGGCGGCGAACGAAGCGGCGTTTGCCTTGCCGATCTTGTCTGCACGAGTGCCCATATCAGCTACCTGCCCGACCAGCGAGAGCGACATCAACCCGGCACCAGTGACCACAACACCCTGGAGGGCGCGGATCCCGATGAACGAGGCCGAGGAGTCGACGAGCGGGAACAGTGCGTACACCCCGGCGCCGACTCCGAGCACGAGCAACAGGATTGTCCGCTTATCGAACCGGTCGCCGGCCCACGCGAGCGGGATGACCGCCACGGTCTGGGCCAGCGTAAATCCGGTCGTATACATTCCGATAATAACACCAGCAGAAACGGTGATTCCGAGGATCGTGGTTGCTTCGGGATTGAGCGTGTTGATGTACGTCGGCAACAACGTTAACAGAGTGATAAAGCCGAATCCCTCGGCAAACCGTGTCAGATAGAGTGCCCAGAACTGGATCCGTCGGTCGGCGTTGTTCACATCCAAACGCTACTGACAGATTCAAAAAAGGTATCGATTCGAGATAAGTACCTGCTGAGCGGTTGTAGCTCGATAGGCGGTGGACTTCTCAGGGCGTTTATCACTGGAAGAACCACATCGTGAACACCTCATGAGTACTTGCTGTCAAACGACCTGAATATATAACAATGGTAGATAATCATTCACGTCGGTCAGTGCTCACACTGGCCGGGTGTCTCGACAGCGACGGCGACGAATTGTACGATGATCGGTATCTCGCGGTCCGACACGAGCTACTAATCGAAGAGTACGGTCGTATCCGCCACGTTGCTCAGGGTCCGAAGGGAGCAATCTAAACGAAACGCCTCAGGACAACTGCACGAAACCTTCGTTAAGCAAGTTTCACCACTCGATGAATGGGGCGCGACGACCGGCGACTTCTTCAGTCGAGAGGATATCGGTATCGGACTGTATACGTTCTGTACTACCCAGGACGCGGAATCTGAGTTATTCGAACCGATTGAGAATCTCACTCGCAAGATGGTCGCCGAACGGCAAAGAAGACGTCAATCCTGGCGACACGACGTTAAGCACGTGGGTGGACCGAGAGCCGTGTTCAAACAGCGGATCCTTGACGAGTGTGCCGTCACTGCGGACGATCTGTGCCCGGATTCCCGCGTAGCTTTTTCGGAAATCATCGGGGTCGACTTCGGGCACCAGCTTCTGGGCCGCCTCGACGAATGCCGTCTTCCGGTATGATTTGTTCAGTTCGGTAATCCCAACGTTGATCATTTTGAGAGACATAAACAGCTTCCAGAATCCTCTGTAGCCAAGCGTGTCCAGGACTTCGGAGAGATCGAACTGCGTGTTCTCATACGCTTCACGGCCGAACGCGAGGACTGCGTTCGGTCCGATAATAACTTTCTCGTCGGTCCGTCGAGTGTAGTGTACGCCCAGGAAGGGAAGATCCGGGTCAGGCGTCGGATAGATCATTGATTGTACGAGGTGGCGCTTCTCCGGGACGAGTTCGTAATACTCACCGCGGAAGGGAACGATCTTGTACTCCTGTCCGACCCCCATCTGATGGGCAAGTGTGTCCGCGTACAGGCCCGCCGTATTGACTAGGTACGAACTAGTAATCGTCCCGTTTGAAGTTCGGATCTGATGGGTGCTGCCGTTAGTATCGATCGTCTCGACTTCGTAGCCGCTGAAAAAGTCCACGCCCGCGTTTTCCGCATCACCAGCGAGCGAGTAGACATACTGCTGTGAGTCAACCGATGCCGCTTCAGGGCAGTACAGGGCAGCCTCCCCGACGGCGTGCGGTTCGTGCTCTCGAATCGCAGCCTGGCTTTCGAGAAGTTCGGTGTCGACGCCGTTTTCGGTCGCTTGGTTCTGGATCTCAGTGAGACGCTGTCGTTCTTCGTGGTCGGTTGCGACGACCAGTACGCCGAGTTCATCGAGAGGCAGATCGTTGGTATCAAAATACTCTTTCATTCGTCGAGTGCCTTCAGTTGCGAACTGGGCTTTCAATGATCCGGGTGAGTAATTGAATCCAGGATGAAGGACGCCGGAGTTCCGGCCGCTCTGGTGTTCAGCTAGATGGTGTTCTTTTTCGATGACGCAGATGTCTAACGCCGAGTCTCTCGCCAGGTGGTACGCGACTGAGCACCCGATACAGCCGCCACCGACGATCGCAACGTCGTACGTCTCCATAGTCTGAAGTTGCATAGTGGCTCCTTGAGGATTGGGGCGATGGACAGCGACTCAGAAACCGTTCAGATACGCCAGTTGGAGTCCCGAAGAACCATTCGCTTCGTCTCGTCACGTCTCGTGAGGTGCGACGTTCTCGTATTCGCCGATGCACTCCTCTTTGAGGGGGCTTTCACCGAGTACCTGCTCGGTCGTTGCCCACCTCGGAAGACGGTGACGCCTTCGAGATCGAGGTCATCGCATCGTCCGTCAGCGGCAGCTGTAGCTTTACAATGTAGTGGCCCTAACTACTGCTATGCCTGCCCCAATCCAGGTGGCCGTCGTCCAGCATAACCCTACAGTGGGCGACGTATCCGGCAATTGTACCCAGATCATCGAGGGATATTCAGAGGCTGCCGATGAAGGCGCTGCCCTGGTCGTCGCTCCGGAACTAGCACTGCTCGGATACCCACCCCGGGACCTGCTCCACCGACAAGCTGTTCTCAACGCCGAACAGGCTGCTCTCAATGAACTTCGCCGCACCACTGAGGGCGGACCCGCGCTCATCGTTGGCCACAGCGCGACCTCGAACCGAGATAGCGGCCCACCGCTGACAAACAGCGCAACCGCCTTCGTCGACGGAGAGGCTGCTGCGCGATATGACAAGCGCCTCCTCCCGACATACGACATCTTCGACGAACACCGCTACTTCTCGCCGGGTGACAAGCCCCAGACCGTCCGCGTGGATGGCGCAACGGTCGGTATCACGATCTGCGAGGATGCCTGGTACGACCACGAGGTGACAGGCCAGCAACGCCACGGGACGAACCCAATCGCGCCATACGAGGGGGTCGATCTCCTCGTCAACCTTTCGGCAAGTCCGTACCGGGTGAACAAACCATCGTCACGCATGACCCGGTTCGGAAGCCATGCCACGCAGATAGACGCGCCGGTCGTCTTCGCCAATCAGGTCGGGGGCAACGACGATATCCTCTTCGACGGCACGTCTTTCATCCTCGACGCCAGCGGCTCCCGGCTTGGCTCTGCGCCAGTTGGCAAGCCCAACCTCCTGATCGGTTCGCCGGAAGACGAGTCCGCCGCTCCGACGATTCCACCCAAGACGACCCAACTCCGCCGGATGCTCGAACTCGGCATCAGGGACTACTTGCGCAAAGCCGGGTTCGAGGACGTCGTTATCGGCCTGTCAGGCGGCATCGACTCGTCGGTGACGGCTGCTCTCGCCGCCGAAGCCATCGGTCCAGACCACGTCTACGGCATCACCCTTCCGAGTGCCATCACTGCAGACGAGAATCGCACGGATGCGGAGCGCGTCGCCCGTAACCTCGGGATACGGTTCGGCGAGGAAGGAATCGAGGGACTCTCGGAGACTGCAGTGGCGTCGATAAACGATCTCACGCCGGGCGACGACACGCGGGGGATCACCCGTGAGAACGCGCAGGCCCGGGTACGCGGTCTGTTGTTGATGGGCGTTGCCAACGATATCGGTGCGCTGGTGTTGACTCCTGACAACAAGAGCGAGGCGGCCGTCGGCTACTGTACACTGTATGGCGATGCGGTCGGCGCGATTGCGCCGCTAGGAGACTGCACCAAACGTCGCGTGTACGCGCTTGCAGAGGAGTTCAACGGGGATCCGCCGGCGTGGGTCGAGTCCGCCCCAATTCCTACCTCCGTCGTGGAGAAAGCGCCGACCGCGGAACTCGCCGAGGGACAGACTGACGAGGACGACATTCCCCCCTACGAGGTCATCGATGCCGTGGTCAAGCGGTACGTCGGTGACAAGCAGACCGTAGAGCAAATCGTCGACGAAACCGATGCGACGCAGGAGCAGGTTAAAACGGTCATACGCCGCCTCACGCGGTCGGAGTTCAAACGCGCGCAGACGCCGCCGGCCCTGCGCGTCACGACGAAGGCGTTCGACAGCGGCTGGCGGTACCCGATTGTGGCGTCTTACGCCGAGATTATCGGGGACGAGTGAGCCCTCCGGATCGTGCTCGCCGGAGCCCGATTCCGCAGCGACCCCGACCCACTCGTAGCCCGGCAGGTCCGCTGTAACGTCCCCGTGCTGCTCGCCAGCACACTCCTGCAGGCCAAGGACGTCCGGATCAACGGGCACGGATACGTTCTGCTACGCCGCTCCGGCGCTGCTCCCACTCTGCCCCTTCGTCGAGGATCGCATGCTGGACGTTGTATGTGAGCGCGGTGAGTCGGCCCATTGCCCGTTTCCGGGGACCCAACGCACTTACGTTCTTCTGTCGCTCCCGGCGGGATTTTGGGCGTCCGGGCCTTACAAGAGATATGCTATGGAGCGAGGCCGAACGGGCGTACATCGAGTACGCTCGGGTCGGCCGGCTGGCGACCGCCGACGAGGATGGACGACCGCACGCGGTCCCGATCTGTTTCGCCATCCTCGACGAAACGATCGTGACGCCGATCGATGAGAAGCCGAAAAACTGTGACACGAGGGAGCTACGCAGGCTCCAGAACATTCGGGCCGATCCGCGTGTTACGCTCATCGTCGATCACTACACCGAGGAGTGGGCTGATCTCGGCTGGGTACAGATCCGTGGCACTGCGACAGTACTCGATCCAGATGCTGACGGCCACGGCAAAGCAGTTACCGCACTCCGCGGGAAGTACGACCAGTACGAGACCCACGCGCTCGAGGACCGGCCGATAATACGGATCGATCCCGGGCAGGTCGTCTCCTGGGGGCGGCTGTCCCGTCCCGAGCAACAGTGAAACAACCCGGTCTGGCCCTCTCGTCGGTCTGGTCGTTGAGCACGTTGCAGTCGTTCCCGCGAGAGCAGCAATCATTGACCGGGAACGATTCGCCTCTAACAAATGCTTGACGATCATTCAGATGGGGGCGTGTCACGGAAAGCTTTGCAGGCTCTGTATATCAGAGTCTTGTTGAGAATCGAGTACAAGATACAGGGCGCGTGTCTCGCATGGAGTTTCGGCCAGTTCGAATCGGTCGATATAGTATATTTATCGCCCAATTATCATCGGAAGTAGCGGCTAATTTCATTCGATCTTTTGAATATCGACGGTTTTTCTAGACGCCGCCGCATCGTACGCTGCGTCGATAGCCGCGATATCTCGAAGGCTATCTTCGCCGTCCGGTTCGGGGTCGGTTCCGGTGAGAACGCAGTACCCGAAATAGTCGAACTCTTCGAGTACTTCATTGGTCGGTGTCCCGGCGTACTCCATCCCGATGTCACCACACTCGACATAAATATTGTGAGGAACGACCCCGCCAAACGGCGAGGATATCGAAATCATACCTTCAGTTCCGACCACTCGCAACCCGCTCGTTGCGTGTGAGTTGTAACTCGCGGTACAGGACGCCGTTACCGCGTCGGGGAACTCGAGCTGGAATGCAACGTGTTCATCGACGTCCGCGAACGGTTCTTCGACGGAGTGTGTAGTTGCCGTTACCGCAATCGGTTCACGGTGAAGCAAGAATCGAATCGTATTCAGCGGATAGATGCCCAGATCGACGAGCGCGCCCCCACCGGAGAGGTCTGGATCGAGCCGCCAGGATCCTGCATCGGCGTTTTCGAGGAGTGGATTCGAGAACCCTGCATGGATCTGTACCACGTCGCCGATGACGCCATCGTCGATCATCTCGCGCGTACGACGAACCGATGACTCGAGTTGGAGCCGGTAGGCAGTCATCAGTGTAACATCTGTGTCGTTGCAGGCATCTATGATCTCTTGAGCCCGCTGGACGGTTGTATCGAGCGGTTTTTCGCAGATAACGTGTTTACCCCGATTAGCTGCCGCGATAGCGTACTTCCCGTGGGTCGCGTTCGGAGTCGCAACGTAGACGGCGTCGTACGCATCCGTGGTACTTCCCGCAAGAAAATCGTTGTAGTCGATGATCGTCCCCACGTCGAAGTTCTCGGCGATTTCACTGGACGACTCCGGCGAACTGGTCACCATAACAGTCGTCTCGCAGTAGTCGCTCGCATCGATAGCCGGTAGAGCCCGGTTCCGTGCGAACCCACCGATACCGACAATCGCCAGCCGAACGGTTCCATCTGGATCAGTCTCTTGCCAGTCTCGACGCGCGAACTCTTCGAAATAGGTTTCGAGTTCCATACTCAACGTATGGACTCCTCCAACAAGATCATCGGGGCAATATCTAAAGCGGATTACCCTCGCAAAATCTATCTTTCTTCAAGGAGCGAATCCCGCCGTTCACGGCGTTCACAAGATCTGCGGTCTTGCGCGCACACCGGAACTCTTCAAGTTCCGGGGACGTTGACGTGAGCGAAGCTCTCGTTTTCGGCGTCGAGTTCGTCGTTCAGCCGGCGTGCAGGGGTGGGGGGCTCGCTAATCGCGATCGGTGGTCACTCCCGATCGGGCAGCATCGGATCGCCAAGCCGAACACCCATCGGCGGTGGCCCCGGCGAGTTCTCTCCCTGGGCGTAGCCCACGTACAGGGCGCTGTTGATGATCCCGATGTGGCTGAACCCCTGCGGAAAGTTCCCCAGGTGGGCGCCCGAATCCGTGTCAAGTTCCTCGGCGACGAGGTCGAGCGGACTCACGTACTCGAGCAACGCCTCGAACCGCTCACGAGCCTCGTCGACGCGCCCGGAGAGCGCGAGGGCGTCGATCAGCCAGCACGAACAGAGGACAAACGCCCCTTCGTCGCCCGACAGGCCGTCCTCACCGTTGTACCGATCGACAAGCACGTCGCCCTCGGCCAGCGTGTCCTCGATCGCGTCGATCGTCCCCTGGATGCGCTCGTCGTCGAATGGGAGGAACCCCACGATCGGGAGCAACAGCCCTGTCGCGTCGAGCGCGTCCGCGTCGTATGCCTGGACGAAGGCCCCGACGTCCTCGTCGTACCCGTTCTCGAGCACGTCCGCTTTGATCGTCGCCCGCTCGTTGCGCCACTCATCGAGCGGCGCGTCGTGTCCGTACTCGTCCGCGATCTCGATCCCCCGGTCGAGCGCGACCCAGCACATCACCTTCGAGTAGACGAAGTGGCGCTCGCCGCCCCGAATCTCCCAGATTCCGGCGTCTCTCCCGTCCCAGATCTCCCGCACGTACTCGACGATGTTGCGGACGGTGGTCCACTCGTCGTCGTCGATCCGGTGGCCGTGACCGAGCATCTCGTCGACGGCGAGCAGTAGCTCACCGTAGATGTCGAGCTGGGTCTGGTCGACGGCACCGTTACCGACCCGAACCGGTCGTGAGTTCCGGTAGCCGTCGAGGTGATCGAGCTCACGCTCCTCGAGGTCCGTCTCGCCGTGGAGGCCGTACAGCGGCTGGATCTTCTCCGGATCGTCCGTCTGGCAGATGTCCATGAACCACTCGAAGTAGTCGACCGCCTCCTCGACGTGAGTGAGGTTCATCAGCGCCTGCACGGTGAACCCGGCGTCGCGGACCCAGTTGTACCGGTAGTCCCAGTTCCTGACGCCGCCGATCTCCTCGGGGAGCGACGTCGTCGGCGCCGCGAAGACCGAACCGGTCTCGACATGCGTGAGCAGTTTCAGGAGGAGGCTCGAGCGGACCACGACGTCGTGCCACGGACCGCCGAAGGCGCACTCGCCCTCGGCGTCGCAGGTGTGCGCCCAGTCGGTCCAGAACTCGACGGTCTGCTCGAGGGCGACCTCGGGCTCCGCGGCGGCGTCCTCGGCGCCAGTACACCGGAGCAAGAACCACTCCGCATCGCCGGCTTCGAGCGTCACCTCGCTGGTGACTCGTCCATCGCTGATCTCCAGATCGACCGGGTTCTCGAGCAGCGCCTGTTCCTCGTCGCCTTCCGCGAGGATGCCCTCGTCTGTCGCCGTGATCGTCGTCTCCGCACGACCGTAATCGAACTGCGGATCGAACTCGATATCCAACGTCACGGATCCGTCCGAACAGGTCACCTTGCGGTATATCACCTTCTTCGGCTGGTCGACCTCGCCGGCCGGCGGGAGAAAGTCCGTCACCGTTGCCCTTCCGTTCGCCGTTCGGAACGTCGTCTCGAGAACGTTCGTCGTCTCGACGTACTGCTGACCCGTCTCGTACTGTTCGGCCGGCTCGATACGGAACCGGCCACCGTCCTCGTCGTCGAGAATCGCCGCGAGGATGCTCGGCGACTCGACATGCGGGAACGGGAACCAGTCGATCGATCCGTCCGGGGCGACCAGCGCGCAGGTTTCGAGGTTGCCGACGATACCGTACGCCTCGATCGGTGCGTAGCCGGACTCACCCATCGGTACCACCGACAGAGCGATACTCGCGTCGGGAACGATCGTTGTCTCTCGGCGGGTGCGACGCCATAGACGAAACTACGGAAAGATCCTGCAAAAAGGTGGGCGTCGGGCGGTTCGACGTCCACCCATAACGATACCCTTTTGGCCGGTGTAAACTGGGACGATGACGAGAATCGCACTCACCGGTGCCGCGGGGAACGTCGGTCGGGAACTGTTGGACGTGTTCGGCGACCAACACGAGCTCGTCGCGTTCACGCACTCCGAGCACGACGACGTCGATAGCGAACTGCTCGACGTCACGGACGCCGACGAGGTGACCGAAAAGCTAGACGGGTTCGACGTCGTGATCCACCTCGCCGGGGCCTCGTCGCCGGACGCCGACTGGGAGATGGTCATGGAGATGAACGTCCAGGGGACCAAGCACATCTACGACGCGGCCGACGAGAACGGGATTGAACGGGTGGTGTACGCCTCGTCGAACCACGCCGTCGGGCGGTACAACGACGCGAACGGTGATCCGGAGACGACGAAGAGCGGCTACGCGCGGACGGTCGACGGCGACGCGGCGACGCGGCCCGATTCTTACTACGGCGTCAGCAAGGCGGCCTGCGAGGACCTCGGGAAGTTCTACGCCGACGTTCGCGGGATCGAGGTCGTTAACCTCCGGATCGGCTGGTACATGACCGAAGACGACCTCCGGGAGACCGTCGACGACGCCGATCCCGGAACGGAGCGATTCGCCCGCGCGACGTGGCTCAGCCCCCGCGACTGCCGGGACATCCACCGCAAGGCGGCCACCGCCGAACTGCCCGAGAACCCGGTGACCGTCAACGCCGTGTCCCGCAACGGCGACCGGTTCTACTCGATCACCGAGACGATGCAGACACTCGGATACGAACCCCGAGACGACGCCGCCGAGGTGCTGGAAGACTGAGCGACGTCGATTGGCTCGGCCGCTAACTGCGACCCCGGCGGCGCTGGAACAGATCCCGGCGGCCCAAACAGCCAAGCGTCGGGACGTGGATCTACTGCGTACGAATGACCGACTTCGACCTCGTGGTCCTCGGCGGCGGGACGGGTAACATCGTCGCCTCGGCGGCGGCGGACGCGGGTATGGACGTCGCGCTCGTCGAGCGCGACCGGCTCGGCGGGACCTGTCTCAACCGGGGCTGTAACCCCTCGAAGAAGCTGATCCACCGCGCGAACGTTGCCGAGACGGTCCGGACCGCCGGGGAGGTCGGGATCGACGCCTCGCTGGACGGCATCGCTTTCGAAGCTATCGTCGCGGACGTGACCGAACAGATCACCGCGACCGCCGAGGCAAAAGCCGAGCGCGCTCGCGAGCACGAACACCTCACGTTCTACCAGTGCGAGGGACGGTTCGTCGACGAGCGAACGATCGAGGTTGACGCCGAGGACGGGACCGAGCGGATCGCGGGCGAGACGGTCGTGCTGGCTGGCGGCTCCCGACCGCTTGTGCCCGATCCGATCGACGGCACCGACGAGACGCCGTTTCTGACGAGCGCCGAGGCGCTCCGCCTGTCCGAGCGCCCCGACGAACTGGTGATCGTCGGCGGGGGGTATATCGCCGTTGAGATGGGCCACTTCTTTGGTCAGATGGGGACCGATGTCACGATCGTCGGCTCCGGCGATGTGCTGGCCGACCGCGAGGATCCCGAGATCGCACGACAGCTCACCGAGGCGTACCGGAAGAAACACGACCTCCGACTGGGCTACCGGGTGAACGAGATCCGCAAGGAGCGCGGCGAGCGGGTCGTCGCCGCCGAGTCCGAGGACGGCGACGAGCAAAGCTCGTCTAGCCCTCACTCGGCGTCGCCTCGCGAGGACGGCGACGAGATCGAGGTTACCGGCGACCGGCTCCTGATCGCGACCGGCCGCCAGCCCAACACCGACCTCTGGGATGTCTCGGCGGCCGGCATCAAGACGACCGACAGGGGGTTCATCGAGACTGACGAGTGCCTCCGGACATCGGTCGACGGCGTCTACGCGATCGGCGACATCGCGGACAACTACATGTTCAAACACTCCGGCGACAAGGAGGCCGAGTACGTCGTCGAGAACGTCGTCCGCGGCGAGGAGACGCCGGTGGAGTATCCCGGCATGGCCCACGCCATCTTCGGCTCGCCGCAGGTCGGCAGCCTCGGGAAGACCGAGGACGAACTGGACGACGGCTACCGCGTGGGGAGGCACGCCTACGACGACACCGCGCTCGGGGCGGCGCTGCGCGACGAGGGCGGGTTCGCGAAGGTGCTGGTCGACGACGACGGCGAGATACTGGGCTGTCACGTCGTCGGACCGGAGGCGTCGACGCTGATCCACGAGGTGAGTACGGCCGTCGCGGCGGGGGCCGATGCCGAGACGGTCGCCGAGACGATCCACGTCCACCCCGCGCTCCCGGAGGTCGTCCAGGGCGCGTTCCGGGACGTCGTCGACGTCGCTCCGTCCGGTATCTGAACCGCTCTCGACCGCTTCTCGCCCTTCTCCCCCCTCGCCGCCGGTGACACACCGGGGGTCAGTTCTACGTGCGGAACTCCACGGTCTGCTCCAAGAGCTCGTCGGGGATCCTGGGAGGACCTGGAGCACCATACTAGGATACAGGTTGGACTTCGGGGCCAAATGACAGGTGTGTAGTACCACCCTATTACCGGCTCGGTAACCACCTTTGTCGAGATTTTCCAAATCCGCGGACCGTTCGACCCCGATCCGGTTCACACCCGCAGAAGTAGTTCGATATCCGGGCAGGTTCGCGTTAAGCCAGTGCAATCATCGCTTCGTGGCCGCAACTGTCGGCTCGAATATCGAGTAACCGCACGAAAGTGACCAGCTCCCGGGCGCTGACACAACTGGACCCGGATGCTGTCCTCCCACCTCCATCGGGGGGTAGTAGCGCCGGTATTCAAGTGAGTTCGTGATGTAGTATGAGTGGTTGTAACATACACCGACGGATACTGAACAGAGGTAGTTCGCCTGAAAGGCCAGGAGAGCAACTGCATGGTGGTTTCCGAGTGCCGAGGAGACCGAGGTGACGACGGACGGCCCCAGAACGTAGTGAGACTCGCCCGTCCTGATCTGTGGGGTGCGTGCTCTGCGTCGAAGGGTGCCAGAGGCTGTCACTCGGTAGCCACTCGAGGGAAACAACAACACAGAACTAACCCACTAATGGAAAGAATCAATCCTGCGACCGGAGAGACGATCGAAACATACGACGAACACGACGACGGGCAGGTCGAAGAGCGGCTTTCGAGGGCCGAATCGACGTTCGAAACGTTCAGGGACTGGTCCGTGGCGGAACGCGAAACGAAACTCGCAGGGGTAGCGACGTTGCTTCGCGAGCGGACGACCGAGTACGCGGAACTGATGACCCGTGAGATGGGCAAGCCGATCGCCCAGGCCGAGGCCGAAGTCGAAAAGTGTGCGTGGGTCTGTGATCACTACGCCGAGCACGCGGGACGCTACCTACAGGACGAACAGCATCCAAGTCCGCCAGGTTCGACCGTGAAGACGGTCCACGAACCGCTCGGACCCGTACTTGCGATCATGCCGTGGAACTTCCCATTCTGGCAGGTGTTTCGATTCGCGGCCCCCTACGTAGCGGCGGGGAACGTCGGACTCCTCAAACACGCCTCGAACGTGCCGGAGTGTGCACTCGCTATCGAGGACGTGTTCCGCGACGCCGGCTTTCCCGACGGTGCGTTCCAGACGCTGCTGATCCCGTCTGATCGGGTTGAATCGGTTCTCTCGGATCTGCGCGTCAAAGCGGCGACGCTGACTGGGAGCGGCCCAGCGGGGCAAGCGGTCGCTGGCACGGCCGGCGAGAACCTCAAGAAGACCGTACTCGAACTCGGCGGGAGCGACCCGTACGTCGTCCTCGATGACGCTGACGTCGAGGCTGCAGCGACGACTGCTGCCTGGGCGCGGAACCTGAACGGCGGTCAATCGTGTATCGCTGCCAAGCGATTCGTCGTCCACGACGCCGTCTACGAGGCGTTTATCGAGCGGTTCGTCGCGGAAGTCGAGTCGTTCACTGTTGGCGATCCGATGGACCACGACACGGACGTCGGACCGCAGGCACGACAGGACCTCATGGAAGGGATTCACGAACAGGTAACCGAGAGCGTCGACGCCGGTGCGACGGTGCTCACGGGCGGTGAGCCACTCGACCGCGATGGGGCGTACTATCCGCCGACAGTGCTCGCGGACGTTCCACGGGGGTGTCCAGTCGACGCCGAGGAGGTGTTCGGCCCCGTGGCGGCCGTCTACCGAGTCCACGACGAGGAGGCCGCAATCGAGAAAGCAAACGACACGGAGTTCGGTCTCGGAGCCAGCATCTGGACGGACGACCTCGATCGCGGCGAGCAAGTGGCCAGCCGTATCGACGCTGGCTGCACGTACATCAACGAACTGGTGAAGTCCGATCCGCGCGTCCCGTTCGGTGGTGTGAAAGAGTCCGGCTACGGCCGTGAACTCGCAGAAGCCGGGATCAAGGAGTTTGTCAATCGCAAGACCGTCTGGCGCCAGCAGCCAGAAACGAGTGACGATGACGAGGTACCGACCGAATGAACGCATCGGATCTGCTCGTGCGCTGCCTCGAGGGCGAAGGCGTCGAGCACGTGTTCGGTGTTCCCGGCGAAGAGACCGAAGATCTGCTCTTCTCACTTCGGAACTCGGAAATCACGTTCGTTCCGGTTCGCCACGAGCAGGGAGCCGCGTTCATGGCTAACGTCCACGGACGACTCACAGGCGACGCGGGCGTCTGTCTCGGGACGCTCGGTCCCGGTGCGACGAACCTCGTGACGGGCGTCGCGGACGCGAACCTGGACAAAGCCCCCCTTGTCGCGATCACGGGACAGGGTGGATTGGAGCGCCTGCACCAGGAAAGCCACCAGGCACTCGACATCGTCGGCATGTTCGGACCGATCACGAAGTGGAACACGCAGCTCAACGACCCTGACATCATCAGCGAATCCATCCGGAAGGCGTTCAAGATCGCCGAATACGAGAAACCCGGCGCGACTCATCTCGAATTCCCCGAAGACGTCGCCGGCTCGGAGACCGACACCACCCCAATGGACCTTCGTGAGCGTGTCCGACTCGCATCCCCGGACTCGGAACTGCTCCAACGAGTCCAGGCGTTCCTTGAAGAAGCCGACCGGCCGCTGATTATCGCGGGGAACGGAGCGGTACGGACGAACGCCACGGCACGACTCCGCGAGTTCGTCGAGACGACCGGTATCCCCGTCGCGTCGACGTATATGGGTAAAGGAGCGATCTCGGATCGGTCGCCACAGTCGTTATTAACCCTGGACTCCGGTGATCATCAGGAGGCATCGGATGCGATCGAGATGGCCGATCTCATCCTTACCGTCGGATACGACATCGCCGAACACGATCCGGCCGGCTGGAACAAAGGGACGGACACCGTAATCGTGCATATCGACAGCGAACCGGCAGAGGTGTACGAGGCGTACAATCCGAACCTCGAACTCGTCTGTGATCTCACGACGGCACTCGCGGAGCTCACACAGCGGGTGGACGAAAGCGAGACGCAGTTCGACGAGACCTGGTACGGTGATCTCAGGGATCACATCCTTGATGATGTTGCAGTCGACCCATCGGAGGACGATCCGTTCACTGTACGGACGGTATTGCCTGTTTTACGGGATATCATGGACGCCGAGGACGTCCTGATCTCAGACGTCGGGAGCCACAAGATGCAGATCGCACAGAACTTCCTCACTTACGAACCCAACACGTGTATCATCTCGAACGGGCTGGCGTCGATGGGTATCTCGGTTCCTGGAGGGATCGCCGCTGATCTCGCGACCGACGCGGAGGTCGTCGCGGCGACCGGCGACGGCGGGTTCCTGATGAACGGTGCTGAGATCGAGACCGCGACAAGGGTGGGATGTGGCTATACGATCCTTCTCTTCGTCGACGACGATTACGGGCTGATCTCCGAGAAGCAGCACGCTCACCGCGGCGAGTCGTTCGGAACGAGACTTACGAACCCCGATTTCATGACGCTCGCCGAGAGCTTCGATATCGATGGGTATCGACCCTCAGATTGGGACGAACTCGAGAGTGTGTTACGGGATGCGATTACGAGCGATGTACTGTCGCTTGTTGAAGTTCGACTTGAGTAACCTCGAACTCACTCTCTACATTCAGCAAGGCGGTTCGTATCAGCCACAGAGCATTCCAAGAGATCGGCTGATGTCGACTACCCCACCCTACTTCGCTCACCCTGATGGGTTCGCTCGTTGAGGGTGGGGCTTGTCCGTGTTCTCGTCCTCAAGCGCAGTATTGTTCTATACTGCGTGGGCGGTCAGACCGCGCTCGGGGCCATTGTCCCGGACTTCGGGGCACGTTGACTGGTGCCCATCCATCCGAACAACTGTTGGCCCAGATGGACGGACTTCTGAGCAGTTCCCGAAGTGTGATAAGTGTACGGGCTTCCTCCCTGCCCTACTGCGCTTCTTGTCCGCTTGTGCGCACTGCGATGCTCCTTGAGGACGGGGACTCCGCCTGCTCAAGTGGACCCGCGACCGGTGCCACCTGAAGAGAGTCTCCCGCTTGACCACCGAGAACCGATATGCAGTGGTGCGACCGGCCAACGAGATCAGCCGGGAGCAAGGGGGTAAGGCCTCGAAACCGAAGCCAGAAGGGGTAGTGGCCTGACCGAGGACTCTCCTCCCGGCCGAACACCTTTCGCCGCTCGCCACGCTCATCGACGAGATACTCGCTGGCGTCGACCACGAGGTAGCGGCCGCTACCGACGCCATCGACGAGACTGTCCCCGGCTACGGCGGTCTATTCGACCCCGCGACCCTCCGGCCGTGTTGCGTTGCGCGCTCGTACACCTGCAGGGACGGGACTCACTTAATTATCCGTCCTCGAGCCGACGAGCAACAGCTTCGTCCTCTACGTCGACAGCAGTTCACGCGGCAACCCCGGCCCCGCAGGTGCGGGCGCTATCAATATGCGACTTAAGAGTGCTAGATGGATCAATTAAAGCTCGTGAATCCAGTCTCGTAGTTATATGTAGTGTGAGTGTGGTTGGAGTGATCTGTGTATCGTGTTTAATTAAGTGAGTACCACCGAATATCGAAATCCGGAAGCCACGTTTTGTGGTCCTTGATTGAACGTGATTGAAAATCTATCCAAACAAGTAGTTTTATTGTTTTACCTCTTTTATTATATGTTGAACACTATTCCTGATTTCCATGGAGGAGTGTGCAAAGCCGGAGGCTATGCCACCGAGCTGCAGTTTGAAAGTTGGTGACGGAATCAACGAGAAACTCACCGTCTTCAAAATCAAATTTATTTTTGAGTTTACGATAAATCCCAGTAATTACGCTGTTTTACCGTTATTATTGTTTATATAGGGAAGAATTAGTCGAATATAGTATAAAATAGGATATTCATTCAGTATCGTTATCCATTGACTTAGACCACACTCTTGTCATTCGAGACGTGCGGTTTGCTTGCGTCTCTTGCTAGCTGTGGATCGCATTTCTGTATCATGGTGTGAACTACTTTCTGCCAAGGCTCTTCAATAAACTCCCAATTGAAAATATTGTCTTCAAAATTGAGGTCTCTGTCAAATACATCCGAATATCTTTGTTAATCATCACCCGTGATATCCGCTTGAGGCCTTCAAATTATAGCCGGACCAGCCGCTATACCCTTCGAGACGTGTAATTACTGGCATAGGCATCTGTTTGGTCACCTAGTTCACTTTTCAGTCTTGATTAGGCATGACCGTCATCAAATACGCAGTCATTGAATGATCGGTTGTGATCGGAACGATAATTTACGGGCGTACAACTGTAATCCTATGAATCCAATCCCCTCATCACGGGTAATCGGTGACTATCGTGATGGGGTCAGCACTACTTTACACCAGTACGACCGTAAATATCTTGATCGCTGCCATGACGAATGACCGCTAATCAGTTGATAAAATCGAAAGCATAGGCAAACTCGGTCGAAAAGTCGTAGCTTCCAGATTCTAGCGGCTCTTCTCGGTAAATACTTCTTTGAGACACTATCCTCTGCGATGCTATTCTGTCCTGTTATCTGTTACTTATGACACTTCATGATAATTTATTGACTATACTTTCGTACCGCATGCAGGTGTTTTCTGATAAGAAATAGCGGAAAAAATACTCATACGGAGATTGTTGTGTATTGATCATCAAAGAATATCGTCGTGTAGTTACAGTCGTTCGAGTACCTGCCGGTGATAGTGGGATAGATCGACACTCTAGCTGCTATGGTGTGGAGAATCTACTTCTCGTTGAAAAGGCGCTAACGTGCAAAAAAGGGTTAGGCGTCTGTCACTCGACTTGAAGCTCGATCGTCTCGTCTTCCACGAATAGTATGATGTGGCCGTCACGAACATATGCATCGCGATGCCGATCATTAATACCGAGATCAGTCGCCGAAAGCTCAAACGTTACCGTCGTCTCTTCGCCCGAGTCGAGTTGGATACGCTCAAACCCGCAGAGTTCACGGACGGGGGTCACCTCTGAGCTATACTCGTCGCGGAAGAATAGCTGAATCACCTCGCTCCCCGTCCGCTCACCGGTGTTTGCCAGTGAAACCGTGAGATCAACTACGTCGCTCTCTCCGAGTGTCGTGGCGGAAACGTCGACAGATCGGTACTCGAAACTGGTGTAACTCAGACCGTGACCGAACTCGAAGAGCGGATCGTAGGACGGTGGATGTTCGTTTTCACCGATTGGGCGGGGATGTGCCCGGTGGTTGAAACGTGTCGGCAGCTCTGCTGCCGAACGGGGAATCGAGATCGGTAGCCGACCGCCGGGATTGGTCTCTCCAAATAGCGCCTTCGCAACGACTTCGCCGCCGACCGTTCCAGGATAGTACGATAGCAGGAGCGCGGGAATACGCTCCGATAGCCATTCGACGGCCAGTGGTCGACCGGTAACGAGAACGCCGACCACTGGCGTCCCTGTCTTGCGGATTGCGGTGACCAGTTCGCGCTGGGCATCGGGCAGGGATAGCTGTGACCGCGTTGGGAACTCACCGGTTGCGCTGCGTGCTTGCTCTTCCGGTCCGAATTCGTGAAGATACCAGTTTTCGCCGAGCACGACAACTGCGACGTCGGCGCTCGCCGCACTTTCGGCAGCAGAGTCTACGTCGATCGACTCATTGATTCCGCTGCCCGGTTCGTGTGTGATAGTCGTCTCCGCATCGACAACGTTGCGGATCCCTTCCAGTACAGTGGTCCCTGGCAGGTCAGCGTCACGGTTGGGACTGCTCCAGCCGCCGAGCTGGTGGACCATCTCGTCCGCGTTCGGTCCGGTAACGAGCACCTCATCGAGTCCGGATGACAGGGGAAGAGTCTCGTTCTCGTTCTTGAGGAGCGTTAGCGACTTGCGGACGCTTTCGCGTGCTGTATCGAGGTGTTCTGGAGAGGCAAGCGTTTGCTCGGCTTCGGCCAGGTCGACTGTCGCATCCTCGAATAGCCCCAGCTGAAATTTCAGGCGGAGAACGCGTTCGACACTCGTGTCTATCACGCTCTCGGACAATTGCGAGTCGTCCACAAGCTCTATGAGGTGACTGGCATGCTCCGGACCTGCGACTGATGCGATGTCGAGCCCAGCTACGCGCGTTTGATAGGCAGCGCCTTTCGCACTGCCTGCGGTCCTGTGCTCCTCGTGCAGTTGAGAAACCCCGTTCCAGTCGGACACGACTGTCCCCTCGAAGCCAAGTTCGTCTCGGAGCAACTCGGTCAGGAACCGACGGGATCCGTGGACCGGTTCACCGTCGATAGAGTTGTAACACGGCATCACGGAGGCGACACCCTCGTCGATGACACGCTCGAATGGTGGGAGAAACGTCGTTCGGAGCGTGTTCGGAGAGACGTCCACGGGAGAGCCGTCTTCCCCCCGTACCGGTTCGCTGTATGCGGGAAAGTGTTTGGCAGTCGCGGCAACGGAGCGCTCGTCGAGCTGGGCTCCTTGATAGCCTCGAACTTTGCTGGCTGCGAGTTCCCCGCAGAGGCGGGGACTTTCGCCGAACGTTTCCCCTGTTCGGCCCCAGCGTTGGTCCCGGGCAACGTCACAGGTCGGATCGTAGTTCTGTCGTGCGCCTGTCGCTCGCATCTCTTCGCCTGTTGTCTCAGCAACGCGCTCGACGAGTTCGGGATCCCACGTCGCAGCCATCCCAAGGTTGTTCGGGAAGACAGTGGCATCGTTGATGTATGCGTGCCCGTGGATCGCGTCGGAGGCGAACAGGAGGGGGATACCAAGTCGAGACTCGTTGCGAGCGTGTTTCTGTAAACGGTTCGCGGCCTCGACGGCCTCTTCGGCAGTCTCGTTCGGGCTCCCTCCCCAGCCGAACGGCGCCACAGAGCCGACGTGATACTCGTCTATATCGCAGATCACGTCGTCTACATCGCGGCCCCACTCCCCGAGATCGCCAACGTAGGATCCGACGAGCTGTCCGACTTTCTCTTCGAGCGTCATCCGTTCGAGGAGGTCGGTAACGCGTTTGTCGATCGACAGTGTTGTGTCTAGGTACGTACCGCTACTCTCCGGTATTGACATCGATCTTAGTTTTCAGAGAGCCCATTAATAAAGCTGCGCATTGCGGAAATCAGCACCGTTAAACGGACTGGTCGTCGATGGAATGATTCTCATTCAGTCGCCGATCGGCAGCAAGACTAATATCACGGCAGACACAGTTGCTTTGCATGCAAACAAATCCATGGTCCCTGTTGTTCGTGTGTAATCTGATACTGCTAGTGCTGTTGGTGATACTGTACCCTGCTGTCGATCCTGGGAGCGAAGCGCACGCGATTACGCTCGTCAGCGTTGGCATCATTGGCGTGTCGATTATTGGACTTAGTATCGTGATCGCTATGGACTGGCGGCCGTTCACTGGGGCTGGTGAGTAAAGGGATGACAGAGGTTCTTTAATCGGGACGACGTTTGCTGTCGTAATTCGGGCACAACGGATACTATGGTAGATAACCAGTGAGGACGAGTGAACGATCATGAGGAATACCGATAAATATTTATAACTATACCTTAAATTCGCACATGTTGCATGACCGCAAACGAAACCGCAGCTAATACGACAGAGGCATCACGGCGATGGTTCCTTCGACTATCAGGTGTCGCTGGGGCAACGGCTCTGGCGGGCTGTTTCGGAGATGACAATGACGGCGACAACGGTGGGGAAGCCTCGCTTCCCGACGGGCCTGATGACGACACGGTCTACGATCAGGCCTTCACTTCCGATACGTGGTCGCTCCCGCAGGAACTCCAGGTCAACCCACACAACCCGACAAACCACGACGACGAATTGCCACAGATCCTGTTCGAGCCGCTGATGTGGATGAACAATCGAACGCAAGAACTCGTTCCCGGGGCAGTTCAGGACTGGGAACTCGACGGCGACGCCGCAGAGCTGACGTTGCGTGACGGACTGGTCTGGCACGACGGGGAAAGCGTTACCGCCGATGATCTGGCGAACAAACTCCGAAGCGAAGTGATCCTCGGTGCGACCCTCAACGACTTCATCGACCACAGCGATGACATCACGGTCGTCGATGACTCCACTGTCGAGTTGAGTCTGAACAGAGATTCGTTCGCCGACGAAGTGTTTTTCCCGGTGATCTCACAACTGAACATCGACATGCCGGAGTCGAACTACGGTGATTTCCTCGACGATCTGCAAGACGCTGAGGGTGACGAGGAGGCCGTTGGCGCCGTCGAACAGGAGCTAGCTGACTTCGCACCGGAGGATCCGCTCGGCTGTGGACCGTTCGAGTGGGAGTCCGCTGACGAGCGATTGCTCGTGCTCACTCGCTTCGAGGATCATCCTGACGCAGACGTCATCAACTTCGAGCGCTTCGAGTTCCAGCAGGTCAACGACAACAACCAGATCTGGCAGGGCGTTCAGGGCGGCGATATCGACGGGACCGGCCCCGTGTTCACACCGCCAGAGATCGTTGATGACATGCCGGATCACGTCGAAGAGATTCAGATCCCCGCCATGTGGGGGCTCTCTGTCGTGTTTAACCACGCAAACGACATCCTCGCGGATCGGGCCGTCCGGCAAGCGATGGCGTACGTCATCAACCGTGAACAGGTCGTGACCAACATGACGCCACGGACGGGCGCGGTGGTCGAAGTCCCATCTGGAATCACCGGGAACTTCACCGGGGCCCCGGACGAGTGGTTCGGCGACCGCAAAGGCGAATTCGATCAGTACGCGCCCAGTGAGTCCGATCACGAATCCGCGGCAACCATACTCGAGGATGCTGGCTACGAGAAACAGGATGGGATCTGGGTCGACGAGAGCGGCACTCCGATTCCCGCCCAGATCAAGGTGCCTGCACCCTACTCCGACTGGGTGGACGCGGCTGACACGGTCGTCCAGAATCTCGATAATTTTGGTTTCGCCGCCGAAGTGCTCACTCGCGACGAGGGTGCATACTGGGGGGAGTACGTCGAGGGCGATTTCCAGATCCTCTTTTCGGGCTGGGCCGACGGGACCGTTCCACACCCGTACTTCAACCAGGGCTTCCTGCTCAACGACGCACAGAATCAAGAGTGGGCGAGTTATCCGGCTGAGGTCGAGGCTCCCTCGCTTGACGGCGGGACTGAAACCTACGATATCCAGGAAGAGATCCGCGAACTCGCCGGACTGGGCAACGACGCCGACGCGGAGCAGGCGAAAGTTCAGCGGCTCGGCTACCTGATCAATCAAGAACTCCCGCGACTACCGGTGCAGGAGAAAAGCGATCAGGTCTTCCTCTCTGGCGATGAGTGGGCGGTTCCCACTGGAGATTCTGATGAAGCGCAGGTTCCCTGGCCGCCGTACTACCTTCCGCGTGAGGGCTACGTGTACGCCGATAACTGAGTAAGAATATGGTCCGTTACTACCTCGAACGGCTAACACAATCCATTATCACCCTCCTGGCGGTGGTAACGCTGTCATTCGGGATGATTCGACTTATGCCCGGCGGCCCCATGGAGATGATGCGAGCCCGATTGATCCGACAGAACCCGGATCTCGGGATGGATCGGATCAACCGACTCGCGGAGAACTACGTAGGGTTCCAGCCGGACAGACCGATTCACGAGCAGTACATCGAATACCTGACGATGCTCGCGCAAGGAGACATGGGCGATTCCTACGAGTTCGGCCGTCCGGTCGTAGATATCCTTGCGGAAGCGCTCCCCTGGACCGCGTTCGTTATGTCGCTTTCGCTGTTGCTCATGTTCGTTATTGCGATCGCCCTCGGTGCCCTGATGGCATACCGGGAAGGAAGTCGATTCGATACGTCGTGGACGGTGACCTCGGTCACACTCACGTCCGTTCCGTACTACGTCGCAGCGATCCTGCTCGTGTACGTGTTCGGCTACCAGCTTGGCTGGCTTCCCACGGGCGGACGGGTTGCGCACACCGCTGAGGCAGGCTTGAACGGCGAGTTCCTCGTGAGTGCGATCCGCCACGCTGTCTTGCCGGTGGCCTCGTTCGTCATCACCGGCTTCGGCGCGCTCGCGGTGGCGATGCGCGGCAACAGTATCCAGGTGCTGGGCGAGGACTACATGCGCGTCGCTAGGCTCCGTGGGCTATCCGAGCGCCGTATCTCGTTCAGATATGTTGCGCGCAACGCGATCCTGCCAATGTGGACCTCGTTCCTGATCGCGATCGGGGCGATGTTCGGCGGCTCCGTGATCCTCGAGGAGATATTCTCCTACCCCGGCGTCGGTTACTACATGCTCCAGGCGATCGAAATGCGCGATATGCCGCTGATGATGGGTGCGTTCCTCGTCATCACCATCGGCATCATTATCGGCGTCCTCGTCGCCGATCTGACCTACGGAATGCTCGATCCACGCGCGAGTCGGGGTGGTGGAGCACAATGACTGAAAGCACCCGAGACGTGACCGACGGCGGCGAAACCGTCGGAATCGAGAGCCTCGGCAACGATCGGTCGCCGTTCGATCAGGTGTCCGAGACGACACTGAGTCGGAAAGAGCGGTTACAACAGAAGTACGACCGATTGATCGTCGCCCCGGGAAGGATTCTCTGGTCGGATTGGCGTGCGCGAGTCGGAGCGGCCATCATTCTCCTGTACGTCCTCATGGGCACCGTCGGGGTCTGGCTCACTGAGCCAACGCAGTTGAATGACGCTCCGCGGTTGCTGTTACCGTTTCAGGACTGGGCTCACCCGCTCGGATCCGACGGTAATGGACGGGATCTCCTGCGGCTGACGATCCATGCGACGCCACACATGCTGCAGATGATCCTGGCGGGTGCAGTGTTCACGACTGCCTTCGCAACAGCGATCGGCGCCGTCTCGGGCTATCTGGCAGGGTCGGCCACCGATCGCATCCTGATGACGATGACCGATATCGCGATGACGATTCCCGGGCTACCGCTGGTGATCATCGTTGCGGTGGCGCTGGAGCCCGAAAGTGCCTGGCTCATCGGTATTATCGTAGTGATCAACTACTGGGCAGGTCTGGCCCGGACGATCCGTTCGCAGGTTCTCACGATCCGACGGGCGGAATACGTCGAAGCGTCAAAGACGCTCGGACTATCGACCCGTTCTATCGTCACGAAGGACATCATTCCCAACGTGATGCCGTACATCTTCGTGAACTTCGTCAACGCTGCCAGACAGGTGATCTTCGCCTCGGTCGGACTCTACTTCCTCGGCTTGCTGCCGCGGGTCAGCGCCAACTGGGGCGTGATGATGCAGGACGGCTACACCGGTGGTGCACTCCTTACGTGGAGCGCCGCTCACTGGTTGCTCGTACCGATGGTCACGATCGTCGTACTCTCGTTCGGACTGATCCTGTTCGCACAGGGGACTGATCGGATCTTCAACCCGCGTGTTCGAGCACGACACGCGAAGTCGACTAGCGACGAAAACACCGACGACGAAGAGGAGTCGACGGCGACGCCTGTCGGCGCAATCGGAGGTGGACGATGATGGAACAACAATCGACGATGGCTGACGAATCGAACGACGAGGACGTGATCCTCGAACTGCGTGACGTGAGCGTCACGTTCGACATGGATCGGGGCGTCTCGCGCGTGGTCGACAAGGTCAATCTCGACGTCCGTCGCGGTGAGATAGTGGGCGTCGTCGGGGAGAGCGGCTCCGGCAAGTCGATGCTCGCCTCGTCGATGCTCGACGCCGTGGTCGACCCCGGTGAGCTCTCCGGCGAGATCACCTACTACCCCGAGGACGGGGACCCGATCGACGTACTCGGACTCTCCCACGAGGAGTTGATGCAGTTCCGCTGGGAGAAGATATCCATGGTGTTTCAGGGTGCGATGAGCTCGTTCAATCCCACGATGAAGATGCAAGGACACTTCATCGAGACACTCGACGCTCACGGGGCCGATCGGGCGGCGGGAATGAAACGCGCCCGCGAGTTGCTCTCGGATCTGTACATGGATCCCGACCGGGTTCTCGACTCGTACCCACACGAGCTTTCGGGCGGAATGAAACAGCGCGCGCTGATCGCGCTTGGGCTCGTGCTCGAACCCGAGGTGCTGGTAATGGACGAACCCACTGCCGCGCTCGATCTGCTGATGCAGCGGTCGATCATCAGCCTGCTCGCGGACATCCGCGACAAGTACAACCTGACGATGGTGTTCGTCACGCACGACCTGCCGCTGGTGACGAAACTCGCCGACAGGATCGCGGTTCTGTACGCCTTCGAGCTAGCCGAGATCGGCCCGACTGGAGAGATCCTACACGACCCGGCACACCCGTACACGCGGGCGCTGCTCAACGCGACCCCGAACCTGGATATGCCTCTCGAAGAGATGCGACCGATCGGGGGACAGGCACCGGATCCGGTCAACGTCCCCGAGGGGTGTTCGTACCACCCGCGATGCCCGCTCGCCGACGAGACCTGTCGACAGAGCGATCCCGACTTCCGGACCGTCTCTGATACTCACAAGGCGGCCTGTCACCACTGGGAGCAGGCAGCCGATGCCGTCACGTTCGACGTCGAGAAGGTGAAACGATGAGTCGAGCGGACGATCCCCTGCTCTCGCTCCAGAACATCGACGTCCACTTCGACAAGGAGCAGGGCCTGTTCGAATCGTTTACAGGCGATGCACAGACCGTCCGCGCAGTCGATGACGTGTCACTCGACATTCCCGAGAACGATATCGTCGCTATCGTCGGCGAGTCGGGATCCGGGAAGACGACGCTTGGCAAGACGGCCATCGGGCTCCAGGAACCCACGGCAGGCTCGATCGAGTACCGAGGACAGGACATCTGGGAGGCCAGAAAGTGGCGTAGCGATCCGGAGATTTCCCACGAGGAGATCCGTCGATCGCTGCAGATCATCCACCAGGACCCCGGTTCGTCCCTGAACCCGAACAGGACGGTCCGGGCGTCGCTTGACGCGCCGCTGCGGAAGTGGCACTCCGAACTCCAGACTGAGGACCGCGAAGCACGGATCCTCGGCATGCTCGAAGAGGTCGGAATGACGCCAGCTCACGACTACGCGGCGAGATATCCCCACCAGCTAAGCGGGGGGGAACAGCAACGCGTCGCGCTCGTTCGGGCACTGCTGATGAACCCCGACGTTATCCTGGCCGACGAGGCCGTAAGCGCGCTCGACGTGTCGCTGCGCGTGGAGATGATGGATCTGATGCTCGACCTGCAGGATCAGTTCGACACGTCGTTCCTGTTCATCTCCCACGACCTCTCGAACGCTCGGTATCTGGCCGAGCATTCCGGTGGCCGCCTCGGAGTGATGTATCTGGGCGAACTCGTCGAGATCGGCCCCGTCGAGGAGGTCCTCGGAAACCCGAGTCACCCATACACGAAGGTCTTGAAGTGGGCAACGCCGAGTCTCGCACCTGATGAAGGACCTGCCGATCCGCCCGTTCGGGAGATCGATATCCCTGACGCGGTGAACCCGCCGAGCGGCTGTCGGTTCCACACGCGGTGTCCAAACGCAACCGAGCACTGTACCGAGGCCAGTCCCTCGATGCTGACGCCCGACGAAGAGGACGCTCACGGTGCTGCGTGTCACCGCCTGGACGAGGACCACGAGTACTGGTCGAGCGAGCCGCTAGACGGCGCGGAGCGGTAGCCGCCTCGTTCGTCTACCCATCCCTACTTTTATGTAGCTCGATAGAAGTAAATACGACGCAATGAACCAGTGTAACCGCCGGCGATTTCTAGCATCGGCCACGTTCTGTACCGCTGGACTGGCAGGCTGTTCGATGCTGTCGGACAGGCAGACGACGGACCCAGAGAGTGACGGAACTGATGACGGCGATCCCGATGACGAGTCGGAACCGGGGGCACAGGCAGAAATCGTTTCGGTCGGTGAAGGGAGCTACCGGACGACCAAACCGGCCGCCAGAGAGGAGCCGCCGTCGGAGCTCTACGTCGCCGAGGAACGGCTGGACGAGCCCCTCCCGACGAACAACTGGTGGGGTTCGCTGATGTGGGAAGGGCACCTCATCGACAGTGACACCTATCTCTGGAGCCACCCGCTCGTGAGTTCGACCGGCCCGCAGGGGTTCGTGTTCGGTAGTCAGGGCGAGTGGGAAGCCGGGAGCGGACCGGCCGGACCGAACTTCGCGACGCGCCCGGCCGAACTCGCAGCAACCGTCGGCTTCGAGGGAGCGGAGTTCGCCGAGTCCGTCGTCACCGACTGGACGGACTGGACGGTCTCGTTTGCGGTGGAGAGTCCGAGCGGGCGGATCGAGGTGACCTTGGTTCGGGGTTCCCCGTACGCGTATCTGCGAACGGACGGCCCACCCGTCACGATCGCCTTCGACCAGGCGGGGGAAGATCCCACCATGTGGGCGGACAACAGCTCGACGCTCGGTGTCAGCGTCGACGACGCCCACTATGGGCTGTACGCCCCCTCCGATACGGAGTGGTCGTTCGACGGCGACGAAACGGTCACTTCGTCGCTCGGCGACGGCGATTACCTGACGGTCGCGTTGCTGCCTGCAGCGGGCGAGGAGGTGCTCGAAACCTTCGGCGCGTACGCGCACGCACACGTCGTCGATACCCGACTCGAGTGGGAGTACGACGACGCCACGAGCGAGGTCCACACCACATACAACTTCGAGACCGAAGCGATGGAGGACGACGTGTCCGGTACGGTTACGGGCATGTTCCCGCACCAGCACAAGTACACCGACGAGGAGCCACTCGGCTACACGTACGAATCGCCGCGGGGGACGATGAAGACCATCCAGACCAGTTCGTACCGGGTCACACACACGTATCAGGGCATTCTCCCCCACCTACCGGACGTCGGCGGATACGACCACGACCGTCTCGCTTCGTACCTCTCGGAGGCGACGGACGGGGACATCATCCGACCCGGGCCTGAGGGCAACGGCGAGGGGGCCTACTGGACCGGGAAAAACTTCAACAGAGCTAGCGACCTCGTCGGTGTCGCTCAGCACCTCGATGAGCAGGAACGGGCCCAACAGATCCTCGACGCGATGCGGGACCGCCTCGAAGACTGGTTTCAGGCGACCGGAGACGGGCACCTCTCCCAGTCCCGCGTGTTCTACTACAACGATCTGTGGGGGACGCTCATCGCCTACCCTGCGCTTTACGGCGCACCCGAGTTCCTGAACGACCACCACTTCCACTACGGCTACTACCTCCGTGGGGCGGCCGAGACCGCCCGCAACGATCCTGACTGGGCCACCGAGTCGGAGTGGGGTGGGATGGTCGATCTGCTGATCCGTGACTTCGCGAACCCCGACCGCGACGACGATACCTTCCCGTTCCTGCGGACGTTCGATCCCTATAGCGGTCACTCGTGGGCGGGTGGCTCCTCCGGCGGTGCTTTCGGCAACAACCAGGAGTCGAGTTCCGAGGCGATCAACGCATACGCGGCGCTCATCCAGTGGGGCGAGTACACTGATGACGAGGAGCTTCGGGATCTCGGCGTCTTCCTGTACACCCAGGAGGTAACCGGTGCCCGTGAGTACTGGTTCGACGAGGACGGCGACACCCTCCCGGAGCTGGCGGACTGGCAGTTCGACCAGTCGGCGATGACCTGGGACAGTGGGGTCGCGTACACGACGTGGTGGACCGACGACCCTGAGCCAGTCCACGGCATCAACTGGTTGCCACTCGGCGGGCACTCGCTGTATCTCGGTCTCGACGACACGTACGCCGATGCCAACTACCGGACTGTCGAGGACGCCGTCGATGGCAACTTCTCCTACTGGGAGGACCTCATGTGGAAGTACCGCGCATTCTCCGATCCGGACGACGCGATGTCCCAGTTCGATGCCGGCATCGACGGCTACGAACCGGAGTTCGGCGACTCGCGGGCGCACACCTACCACTGGATCGCCACGCTAGGGCAGGTCGGATCACCCGATTCGACGATCACTGCCGATACACCGCTTGCAGCGGTCTTCGCCAACGATGACGGGAGAACGTACGCCGCGTACAACCCCGACAACGAGGACATGACCGTGACGTTCTCCGACGGGACAACGCTCACGGTTGCTCCCGGATCAATCGAGAGCGAATAGTGGGCGTACTGCCGATCGCGATCCGGAGCGCCGGAGCGTGAGGCTACGCTAGCCGTCGGTCCGACCGTCCCCGCTCGGACCCGGATGTCCGAACGTGAACGCCCCGTCCTCGTGCCCGTCTCCGGACTCGCTCGTCGACCGGACTTCGTTGGAGGATAGATCCGGGAGCGCTTCGCTCGCAGGTGCTCGCGCTTCGGCATCGGTGTCGAACCGGTCGAGCGCTTCAGAAAGCTCCGCTGCCTGCCCGGAGAGAGCCGAGGCCGACTGCGAGACCTCGGTGAGCGCGGTGGTCTGCTGTTCGGCGGCGGCGGCGACGTTCTCGGCCTCAGCGGTAGTCTCCTCGGAGATGGTGGCTGCCTCTTCGACCATCGCGACGACTTCCTCGGTCGAGGCGGCCTGCTGTTGGGTAGCCGCGGAGATCTCCTGAACGCCGGTGTTAGTTTCGGCCGCGTAGTCGGCGATCTCGTCGAGGGCGTCCGCAGCCTCCCGGACGGACTCGGTATGCTCGGTGATCTCCTCGCTGGTCGTTCGCACCTCCGCGACGGTGTTGTCGGTCTGACTCTTGATCTGTTCGAGGCGGTCCTCGATATCCTCAGCTGCGTCTTTCGTCTCCGCGGAGAGCTCCTTGACCTCTTCGGCGACGACCGCGAAGCCTTCCCCGGATTCGCTCGATCGAGAGGCCTCGATGTTGGCGTTGAGGGCAAGCATGTTCGTCTGCTCTGCGACCTCGGTGATGAACTCCAGTAGCTCGTCGATCTGGTCGACCTCCTCCTGAAGAGCTTCGATCTCTTCGACGGCTCCCTCGCTTTCGGCCTCGATCGTTGCCATCCCCTCGATCGCTCGCTGGGCGGCCTCACGCCCATCGCGGCCCGTTTGGGCGGTGCGCTCGGCGATATCCGCGACATCGTTCGAGGAGGACGCGATCTCTTCGGTGGTCGCCGAGAGCCCGCTCATCTCCCCGCTGACCGCCTGCAGGGAGTCGTTTTGACGCTCGGCCCCGTCGGAGATCTCCTGGATCGACTCGGTAACCTGCTCGCTGGCACTGTGGACCTCTTCGCTGGAGGCAGTCACTTCCTCGCTCGCCGTAGCGACCTCGCCTGCGAACCGTTTCAGGTCGGCGACCGTCGCCTCGATCTCGTCGAGCATCGCGTTGAAATCCTCGCCGATCCCCTGCATCTGCTCGTTGTCCGTCTCGACGGTCGCACGAACCGAGAGGTCGCCGTCGGCCGCCCGCGCCATCACACTGCAGTATTCCTCGGCAGCGCTCTGGAGGTCATGATTGATCCGCTCGATGCGTTCGCGCTCGGATTCAGCCTCCTCTCGAGCTTGCTGGGCCTCCTGAATCTGCTCGCGCAGGGCATCTCGCATGCTGGCGAACCCGGCATAGAGCTGTCCGATCTCGTCGATTCGGCTGGTCTCGAACTCGACGTCGAGATCACCCTGCTCCATCCGCTCGGTCTTCTCGTGCAGTCGGGTCAGCGGCGGGACGGTCTGTTTGCCGAGCACGGCCGCGACCCCACCCAATCCCAGCAGACTTATAACTACGATCCCTCCTACGTAGAGGCCAACATCGTCACGGACCGCAAACGCCGAATCGATCGGGGCACTGGTCACAGCTACCCAGTCGGTGTTCTCGACGGACGCGTACGCAAGAACGACGCCGTCGCGTTGTTCGTACTGGATCGTCCCCGTCTCCGCGACTGTCCCGATCAGATCTCGTTCGTGGTCGTCGTCAAAGCTGCCCACGAGGTCGTTCTCCTTGCCGGCCAGTACTGGCTCGCCCTCGGCGCTCACGATCGAGGTCGACTGGTCGATACCCGGCTGGTGGAGCGTCTCCAGGCGATACTCGATCGTTCCTTCGAGCACGACGACACCCTCGCCGTCGGGTGCGCTCGCGGCGAACGCCATTACCTCGTCGTCCAGCAGCGGCGAATCGTACGCTGACGGCGAGTTCCAGACCGACTGAGGACCGCTCTGACCGTCGACCTCGCCATCGAGCGTGCCGTCTGCCCAGGGCGCATCGATCTCTTCGACGTCCTTTCCCGTCGTGGCAACGTCCGTGCTCGCGACGACCGTTCCGGACTCGACGTAGTAGAGCGCGCGTACGTCTGTCGAGAGACGCTGTCGCTCGGTACTGAGGTAGGTCTGAATACTGTCCTGGTCGTTTGCCGTTAGCCGCTCGTCATCCGCTACAGAGAGGGTTTGCAGTCGCATCCCTGTGACCCACTCGCCGATCACGTCGGCCTGCATCGTCGCGGAGGAGTTGAGATCGTCCTGCGTATCCGACTCGATCCGGTCGTCTGCCTGGACGAACCCTGCCACGCCGACGCTCGCGATCACGAGCACGACGATCAAAATCGACGCCACAAATTTGGCCGCGTAGCGACGCCTAATCGCGTTCGGTACGATCATCGTCGCGACCGTCATCCATAGTCGCCGCACTGTACCTCTGGAGTCCGCACGTTCCGGTTCACTCGTATCTGTCATTGGTTTTCGTTCCGGTTTGTCGTTGATCGATGCTCCCGATTCATCCGCTTCGCCGTATCGTTCGGCCACGCCGTCGTCGAACGGCGATCGCTCCCAGTCGTGGTCGGTCGTCGTAGGGACGTCGTTTACGCTGTCAGACTGGCGAGTGCGTGGCTAACCGGTCGCTAAACCGGGGTCCAATAGACCGTTCTTGGATGCGGTCGCCAGACTGGCCAGATGGCGATGTCCAGACGACGCGACCCGGGCCTGTCGGTCAGCCGCCGCGTTCAGTCGTGTCAGTTGCTCGGCGGAAGCAATGGGTATTCTCTCTGCTATCGTATATATTCTCTCCTCGGTAGGTATCCGCACAGACTTCGATCCGGACGACGCTCACGGTCTCCCGCCCTTCGAGAGCAGATAGTGAGTCAGTGCTGACCGAGCGACTTGCCCGTCTCCGAAAAAAGCGGCCTCACTCGTTGACCATCCGATCGGTGTCGGCCGTCCCCTCGTCGCCTACAGCCTCGAACGCCCGTTCGTAGGAGATACCTTCGAGAACGATCCGGCGCGCCTCGATGTCCTCGTAGACGGCCCCCCACCCGCCGATACTATACTCTTCGTCCTCGGCCCGGACGATCAGCGTGACCCGGCTAGCGAGCTGTTCGATAGACGGCGCTCCATCGGTGGTGTATACGCCGGGGTAGAAAATATCGGAGACGGTGCCACTAACTGTACACTCCTCGCCCGTTTCGATCCACGATCCGTGCAGGGTGACGTCGATACTTGCGCCGTCTTTCCACAGCGGCGTGAGGTCGCGGACGAACTCCTTGATGGTCATATAGACGTGCGGCGGGGCGGTCTCGACGTACTCCGGCTCCCACGCCATCCACAGACAGGTCTGGAAGTACCAGTGGAAGATAAACGAGAGGATGTAGTCGTTGATGAGGACGCCAAACGGGCGGTTCGCCCACGTGTTCGGCGCGAAACACGTCTTGCTCCGGTCGACGATTGCAAGGAATGGCCCGGGGATTCGACAGACGCGAAGTTCGGTGACTGTTCGATTGATCTCTACCTCCTCGAGTAGATCGTCGATCGGCTCGTCCGGATACACGGATACCCTGACCACGACTCCCCGTTCGTGAGCGTCGGTGAGAGCGTTGTTCAGCTTGCGGAACTGTTCGACGGTTGCCGAAAGCGCCACGAACGACTCGGCCTCCCTGATGTGATTGCGGACGCGGTCGATGACGGTGTTTTCTTGCTTGACAATGCTCACTTTGTGTTCGCTAAGAGCCGGCTGTTGCCATCGCTCTTCGATCGAATCAGCGGCGTCGTCCAGTAACTCGCTGCGCGACCGTAGATCTCTGAGTACCGTAACGGGCTCTTTGGGTCGGGCGTGGAGCGTGTTCTGCTCGAACGTTTCGATATATCCCATCTGTTCGAGCTGGCGTAAAACGTTGTAAATCTGGGAGACAGGCACCGAACACTGGCTCGCGACGTCGACAGCCGGTGCCATCCCCTCCTCAAGGAGCGTGATATACGCATCGGCCTGGTAGCCGCTCAACCCCGCTTCCTCGAGGGCGTCGCGCAACGTTTCTTTGTCCATGACGTGTGCTCTGTAGTACGACTACTTAAACTTTTGAAATACCGACTTCTCCTACCGAGTACGGGCGCACACTTGGACTACTCTGGTCGATACCGAATCCACGAAACGACTCACTCAGCAAGGGCGACTGTTGGACGATGGCTTCGTACTCGGTCAATATGTGCCTTGGTAAAAACAAGTCATTATTGGGGACTACTTTTTTATGTCACATTCGCTATTATGACGTATGGAGTATACGACTCTCGGCTCTACAGGCATGGAAGTCTCGAAAATATGCCTGGGATGTATGAGTTTTGGCAGTGAGGAACCGTGGATGCTCGATCGGGAGGACAGCAAAGAACTGATTGAACGTGCGATCGACCTCGGTGTCAACTTCTTTGATACCGCGAACGCCTATTCGGACGGGGAGTCGGAAGAACTGCTTGGCGACACACTCGCAGAGTACGACCGTGATCGCCACGTCGTGGCAACGAAGGTCCGGTTTCCGGCCGGCCAGGAGCATCCGAATGCCGCGGGTCTTTCCAGAAAGACGATCGAACAGGAACTTGAAGCGAGTCTCGAACGGTTAGGAATGGAAACGATTGACCTCTATCAGACTCATCGGGTTGATCCAACTACCTCCCCGAAAACGACTTTACGGGCACTCGATGACGTTGTCCGGCGTGGTAAAGTCCGTCATGTGGGTACGTCTTCGATGTGGGCTTACCAGTTAGCTCAGCGTCTGCGAACCAGTGAGCGCGAAAATCTGGTTCAGTTCGAGACGATGCAGAACCATTACCACCTCGCCTACCGTGAAGAGGAGCGAGAAATGCTGCCGCTGTGTAAGGAGGAAGACATCGGTGTGATCCCGTGGGGCCCACTCGGTCAGGGCTTCTTGACTCGACCGTTCGACGAACTCGAGCGTACAGACCGCGGCGATCCCGAGAACTTCCACAACCCGACAGCAGACTACACCCGTGGTGGGGGTCGAGAAATCAACGAGCGGGTGGCGGAACTCGCGGCCGACTACGGCGTAACGATGGCGCAGATCGCACTTGCCTGGCAGTTCCAAAACGAGTACGTCGACGCACCGATCGTCGGTACGACTTCGGTCAAGCACCTCGAAGAGGCAGTCGAAGCCCTGGAGATCGATCTGTCGAACTCGGATATCGCGTATCTCGAGGAGCCATACGAACCCCAGCCAGTTATCGGCCACGAGTAGCAGACGGATTGGAACGAGAATTTATTTATATCTTATATATAATTTGTTTTAACTGTTTGATGTCGGATGTGCCGAGTCTATCATCCACAATTGGGTTTGCAACGCTGATTTACAACCCGACAATGGACAGAACCCGGATCAGATCGCAGTTGATAGGACCGCGATCCAACTCAATAGATAGTAGAACTTGCTGTACGCTACCGTCAGTCCAGAATCCAACGAATCACTCTATATATCGCTTGAATCAACCATTCCTGCTGTTCTCGCTCAGTTATTGCCTCCCACGCTGTAAGAAAACACGACGTTGAGGACACAGCGTTTCCGTCGATAGCGCGATTTCACTGCAAACGGCGTCCTCACGATACGATCTCAATTTGAGATGCGAGAAACGAGGGAATCGGAACAGTGTTAAACATATATTTTGAGTAGTAATACGGTAAACCTATATGTTTTTAAATAGTTATAGTCACGACGAAGCCGAAACTTCCGACGACTGGCCTATATCCATCGCCTTCGCACGGAATCAGCTTGGCTAAACACCACCCGAGAGGCGACACCCAAGCCAACGATGAAGCTCGCTATCCGACTCCGTTTGACAGAACTATCATATTTAAATACAGACTGATCTCTTTAGAGGTTGAATACCTAATGCCATCGAGTCCCCTTGCATCGGTGGGGACGAAGGGCCGATTTACAGCCCATATATGGTGCCAATCCAAATCACGTTGCGGTCGATAAAAACCTGATTCATCTCAATATCAATCGATATTGGCTGTACGCCGTTGTCGATTTTTAGACCAACAGCCTGCTTCGTGTACGGCTCTATCGAACGAAACCCCCCGCAAGTACATCGATATCTCTCGCATAGCTTCGTGAGAAACATCAGATCGACGAGACGGTATTCCTCTTTGACAGCGCTCCGTGGTTACAGGCAGCCCGTCATCGTCATGGGCACCGGTTCCAGCATCTGATACATGTAAATCGGAATGCCGTCGGATATATATTTAGAGAGATAAAACGACTAACAGACCAGTTTTTGTATATGTTTGGATATGTCGAGCCAAGCACCACCGAAAACTGGTTACGATCGTTCGCATTCGTGTGGAACCAGCTCATTTAAACACTACGCCGCAAAGCAGGACAACGCTGAAAACGCTCCTTCACGTCGGTTCGCCTACGATGGCGCTTACCTATCCGCACTTTTTGATCAATTACAAACTCTACGAGGGAACTGCGGGGGCTGCCGGCCTCGAACTGGCGAAGACGATCGAGGCCGTGCACCGGCAGACCGGTGCAACGTTCGTCGTAGCTCCACAGACCCCGGACGTCTATCGAATAGCCGAGGAAACGGACCTACCGGTTGTCGCCCAATCGGTCGACGCCGTGGAAGCCGGACGCGGAAACGGGCGGATATCGCTCGCGGCAGTCGCTGAAGCGGGTGCAGCGGGTGTGCTTGTCAACCATCCCGAAAGTCCAGCGGAGTTCAGTAACGTCGGAGATGTCGTCGCCGGCTGTGCGGATCACGGCCTCGAGTCGATCGTCTGCGTCGACAGCGTCGATCTGGGGCGGGCAGCGCTCACGTTCGATCCTGACTGTCTGCTGCTCGAAAACCCGGCAGACATCGCGAGCGACCGTCCACTGGCACGAACGCATCCCGAGCGCGTCGAAGCGTTCGTCTCGATGGTCGAATCGGAACGTCCGGGGACTCGGATCCTGCTTGGTGGCGGGATCAGCACTGCGGCGGACGTAGCGGCGAGTCTCGACCACGGTGTTGATGCTGCTGGTGCGGCGTCAGCGTTCGTCGACGCCAGTGATCGAGAGGCGTGGCTGTCGGAGATCGCCGAGGCGCTCAGCGAGGGCGCGAACTCGTTCGACGAGGGCGAATGAGGGGGAGCGGTTCGCACCGGCCGAAGGCTACTTTGTCGATTCGTCACCGGAAGGCGAGGAACACGAGGATTGGTAACGGGGATACACGATCGCCCCGCATTTATTGACCAGTCAGTCGTCGACCAACCATGCCAGTCGAGTCGAACGCGCCGGATGTACCGAGCGACAAGGACGCGATCCTCAGCGCGCCACGTGACGACGGCGCGAATGTCCTCCTGACTGCGAACCGGTACGACGACCCCGAGCGGGGACGCTACGGGGCGATCATCGAGGAAACCTCCGCGTTTCGGTCGGATATCGAACTGTTCTACGACCTCCACACGCTCGCGTGGAACGCGGACGAGAGACACACGCTGGACGCCCGGGACGATGCCGTCGAGAGCGACGTCTCGTACGCCTCGAGCCGAGTCCCAGAAATCGTTCTCGAGAACCGCTTTGAGGAGGCCGGATCGACCGGAACGCTCACACAGCAAGTCATCACGAGCGTCGACACCTGCGGACTGTTACTCCGCACCGACGCTGTGTTCGAGACGGTCGCAGAGCGGACGTTCTACACCGTCACCGACCTCGGAATCCAGGGCCACGACCACGAGGACCCGAATGCAGTCCAAGAGGCGTACGTCACGGAGCACGATGGTGCCGAACTGGTTGTCGCAACGGACGGCGACCGGTGGCTAGCGCTCGCACAGGACCACGACGGCCGCCGGGAGTTCGACGGCAACCGGATCGGCCACACCGGCGTCTCGACGGGGGCGGAGCGGAGCGCGTGGGCGGATATATACGAGGGGTCCGACGGGTTCATCGACGACACCGAACGGGCAGAGGGGAACCTCGACGTTGGCGTGGGACTGTACGTCGGCGAGACGGACGAGGCGTCCTGGCTCACCGGCGTCGGCTTCGGGTACGGGGTCGATGCGGCGGTCGAGCACGCACTGACGGTCCTCGACCGCGGCTATGAATCGGAGCGGGAGTCGTTCTCGGACGCCTGGGAGACGTGGCACACGACCGTCTCCGACGGCCCGACGGACGACGCCGTGGTCAACGGGCTGTACGAGCGGTCGCTGACGGCGATGAAAGCCGCACAGGACGGCTGTAGTGGCGTCATCGCGGGGGCGTTCAAACCGATCGACATGACGTACAAGTTCATCTGGCCACGCGACCAGGTGATCATCACGCAGGCGCTGATCGCGGCCGGCGCCGAGCAGGAGGCACGGCTCGCCCTCCGGTGGTTCGACGATACCCAGATCGTCGATGATATCGTCGATGACCGGGGAATCGACCGCCACGGGACATGGTGGCAGAACTACTTCGTCACCGGCGAGCCACACTGGCGGGCGCTCCAGCTCGACCAGGTCGGCGGGCCCATATACGCCCACTGGCTCGTCTGGCAGGAGACCGGCGACGATGACCTGCTAGCTGCCCACTACGATATGTCTCGTCGGGCGGCGGAGTTCCTCCTCTCGTACGACAACCAGTACGGTTTCCCGGAGAAACACCAGGATCCGTGGGAGGAGATCTGGGGGCACAGTACCGAGGGCACCGCCGCCGCGATCGCCGGGCTTCGGGCGATGAGCGAACTCGCGGAGGCGCACGGCGACCCGACGTTCGCCGAGCGGTGTCGCGACCGAGCAAACGTCTGGGCGGAGAACATCGAACAGTACTGTTTCAAATCCACGCCGTACGGTGACGCGTTCGTCACCGCCGACAGCCCGGAGACCCCGGCCGACCCGCCGGCTGACGCCCGACCGGACGCCGCCGCGTTCATGGCTGTCTGGCCCTGGAACGTCGTCGACGCCGACGACGAGACCATCTCGGCGACGCTTTCGCTCGCAGACGAGGAGCCTTGGGTTGCAGGGGAGACGCCGTGTCTCGGCCGCTATCCGGGCGACCATTACACACCCACGGGGACCGCCGAGGATGGCGGGTGGCCGCTGTGCGAAGCGTACGCAGATGTGGCCCGATGGCTCGGCGACAACGATCCCGATGCAGTCGCCGACCACGTGTTCGAGGATGCTCTCGAGTGGACGACCAGTGCAGGCCTGCTTCCCGAGCGCGTCGACGGGAGCGGACGGGTCCGGTGGAACTCGAACCTCCAGTGGAGCCAGGCGACGTACCTGCTGCTCGTCGAGAACCACGTTCGCGGCGAGCCGTTCGGGCTCGCGCCGGGCGAGCGCTCCGCCTGAGCCCGGGAACAGTTCCGAGGTCGGCCGTCGGTTTCGGTCCGACCGCCCTGTTCGAGTTTCCAGCCGAGGGCAGCCAGTCTATCCAAAGCAGCACCGTTTTCGGCGCAGGGACCGTATGCTGGGGCATGCGAGATTCGAACCGCGAGTGGATGTTTGCCGAGCGTCCCGATGGTGAGCCGGATATGGACAGTTTCGAGCTGCGCGAGGGCGACGTTCCGGAGCCCGAACACGGTGAACTGCTCGTCCGGGTGCGTTATCTCTCTGTCGACCCGTATATGCGGGGTCGAATGCGGGACGCCGAATCCTACGCGGAGCCGTGGGAGATCGGCGAACCGTTGAACGGTGCTGTCGTCGGCGAAGTCGTCGAAAGCGAGAGTGAGGCGTACGACACCGGAGACCTCGTGACGGGCAACGGAACGTGGGCGGACTACAGCCTCCTCGACGCTGACAGCGTCGCCCCCGTCGATCCGACCATCGCTGACCTCCCTGCCTACCTCGGTGCGCTCGGAATGCCCGGTCGGACAGCGTACTTCGGACTGCTCGACGTGGGCGAGCCCACCCCGGGCGATACAGTCGTCGTGTCCGGTGCTGCCGGTGCAGTCGGCTCCGTCGTCGGCCAGATTGCGAAACTAAACGGCTGTCGCGTCGTCGGCTTTGCGGGCTCCGACGAGAAAGTCGAGTGGCTCACCGACGACCTTGGCTTCGACGCCGCAATCAACTACAAAGACGTCGACGACTATCGGGCGGCGCTCGACGATGCCGCACCCGGCGGCGTCGACGTCTACTTCGACAACGTTGGCGGCCCGATCACGGATGCGGTCTTCACGAAACTGAATCTCGACGCACGGGTGGCTGTCTGCGGACAGATCGCTCACTACAACGCTGAAGACGTCCCGACAGGGCCGCGAAAGCTCCCGCAACTCATCGTACCTCGTGCGAAAGTACAGGGGCTGCTTGTCGGTGACTACGCAACCCGATTCGAGCAAGCCAGCGAACAACTCGGTACGTGGGTCGCGTCCGGCGATCTCATCCATCGTGAGACGATCGTCGACGGACTCGAGAACGCACCGGACGCGTTCCTCGGACTGTTCTCCGGGGACAACATCGGCAAGCAGGTCGTCGGCGTCTCCGAGTAACATCGATCGGATCGGTTCCGCAAAGCGGCATTCAGGGCCGTACAAGATATGCGGGCTTTGTTTTGTGCGCTCCGAATCAGTGCGCCGAACCGCGATCAGGTAGCGGGGAATGGATACAGCGGCCGAACTGGGCATGTATCGCCGACATCGATTTGAACGCGTGTTCCTAACGTGTTGTTGTGCTAGGACTCCGGTTTTTCATGTGTGACGGATGCGAGACGGTATATGCGGACGTCGAGAGACCACCACAGTGTTGCAACTGTGACGACGAACCCATCGAGGAAATCGGTCCGGGAACCCAGGCAGCCGACTACTTCACTGGCCGCTGATCGGGCGGCGGGTTCAGAGCCGTCCAGCAGTATATTTGCACGCGGCACGAACCATGACAGGACGGTCATGAACGAGACGACAGCCAACGCCGGGGAGAAAGTGTTTCGCGTAGACTGTAGCTGTGGAGTGGGAACAGTTGCGATCCCGATGCGACCGGACCGCTATCCGATCCTGGCCGACGACGCGCGAGGTCCGGCCGACGGGAACGATGCTCGCGCAGAACTACGAGAGAAGTACGGGGACTGGCCCGGCTTCGAGACGGCAACTGGAACCTGCGAACACTGTCAGACAACGTGGGTCCAGGCCACTGCGACGGCCGTAGCACGCGACCGGTACGCCGAGGACCTGGAGTTTCACCGGCCGCTCACCTGTCCAGGCTGTCATCACCGCTTCTCGCTGGCCCCGCAGTGTTATCCCACGGAGGACGACGTGGTCGACAAACAACTGGAGCCGTATACAGCCGCCGAGGTCCAGCAGGCTGGTGAGGCGTTCTACTCGCTGTACATGACCAAAGGCGTCGAGTGCCGGTGGAACGACCACTGCGACGTCGACCGATTCTATTTCAAAGGGCGACTCGGACGCGCGTGAACAATCACGACCTCAAGGGTCGGGGGTCTCAGCCTGCCCCACACATAGGTTCTCAGCCAAAACTTTCAGGAGGCGATGAGTTCCGGCACTGGAAACCGCAAGACTGGACGGCGTCTGGGAGCTACGAGAGGCCGAACTTCCCTCTTTCCGGAAACACCCCAGTCACACTTTTACAATTGGACGCGAAACAGCTTGGATAGATGATCCGCGATGCTCGCGTCTTGCGTGCTGGCTTCGTTCCACGGGAAGTCGAGCATCGCGACGCCGAGGTGAACCACCTCTCGAGCGTCCTCGAACCGATCACGAACGGCGAGCCGGCAGACACCGCACTCGTCACGGGCCCTAGCGGGACGGGCAAGACCTGTATCTCGAAGTTCGTCACCGAGCGCCTTCGCGAGGAGGTCCTCGACGTCGAAGGGACCTACGTGAACTGCTGGCGGAACTACACTCGGTTTCGGGCGCTCTACCAGATCCTCGACGATCTGGGGAAGACCATCGACATCCACCGGCAGTCGACCCCGCACGACGAACTGATCGAACGGCTCCAGCAGTACGACGGGCCCCGAGCCGTCATCATTCTCGACGAGGTCGATCAACTCGAAGATCCGGGCGTCCTCTACGATCTGCACAGCCTCCCACAGTTTGCGATCATCTGCATCGCCAACAAGGAAGAGGAACTGTACAGCCGCGTCGACGACCGGCTCGTGAGTCGCCTGCGCTCGAGCGAGCACGTCCGGATGGACAAGTACCACGACGAACAGCTCTACGACATCCTGGCCGCCCGCGCGAAGTGGGGGCTCGATTCGGACGTCGTCGACGACGACCAGCTCTATCGCATCGCGGACGCCGCCGCCGGCGACGCGCGACTCGCGATCGGGATCCTCCGAACGGCGGCCAGCACGGCCGACCGCGAGAATCACGACCACATCACAGACGACCTCCTGCGCGACGCCGCGGGCGATGCACGCGCCCGGATCAGACAGAAGAGTCTCGACTCGCTGACGCCACACCAGCAGGAGGTCTACGATATCGTTCGCGAACATGGCCCACTGGGACCGAGCGAGATCCATAACCGCTACTCCGAGGAGATCGACGACCCGCGAACGAAGCGGACCGTCCGAACGTATCTCTCGAAGATGGCCCAGTACAACCTTCTGGAAGCGGCGGGGACGAGTCGGGATCGGGAGTACTCGCTCGTCGACTCGACGGCTACCTCGCAGTAGCGGGGTGGCGTCATTGAGTGGGGAACTAATCAATTCAAGTTAGTCTACTTCAGAATAGGCTATTCTAGAATAGGCTATTTCGGATTGGGCTATTCGGGAGTATTATAGAGAATCAAGGAGAATACCTGCGGCTTTAGCCGTCCCCAGAAATCTGTGATTTCTGGTGTGCGAACGAGACCTACGGTCTCGTGAACGCAGGATGAATCCGACAACAAGCGAAGCGATCCACCGACGATAGCATCGGCTGAATTTCCAATCCACACATTCAACCGACAAGAACCACTATAGAGTGGTGAGGTAAACGCGTGCTTCCCAGGGCTGTAGCTGCAAGGCCCCGTCGAAGTCTACCGGAACGGTGTCGTTTGCGAGCGCGAGTTCGAGCTCGTCAACTGGGACCTCCTCGGGCACGTCGATAGTCGTCTGCTCGCCCGACCAGTTGAGGACGACCAGCCCGTGGGCGTCATCGAGCGTTCGCGTGTACGCGAACACTGACGGATGGTCCGGGTACAGCAGTTCGAAGTCACCGTGGACGAGCACGTCACGCTCGTGGCGGAGCGCGATCAGTTCGCGGTAGTACTGCCAGACAGATTCGGGATCACGCCGCTCGGACTCTGCGTTGACCGTCGGGTAGTTCGGATTGAGCTTGATCCAGGGCTCGCCGTCGGTGAACCCGGCGTTCGAATCGGCGTTCCACTGCATCGGCGTTCTGGCGTTATCTCTGGCGATGGTCTCGATCGCGTCGCGGACGTCCTCGTAGGTGTCGGCGTCGCCGTCTTCGATCGCTTCTTCGACGAAGTTGATCGCCTCGATATCCCGGAGTTCTGCGGGCGAGTCGAAGGGCGCGTTCGTCATGCCGAGTTCCTCGCCCTGGTAGACGAACGGCGTCCCCTGTAGCGTGTGCGTGAACGTCCCGAGTAGCGTGGCGGACTTTCGGCGATACTCGTCGTCGCCAAACCGGGAGGCCATCCGTGGTTGGTCGTGATTCGAGAGGTAGATGCTGTTCCAACCGTCGTCGGCGAGACCGGTCTGCCACCGGTCGATGATCTCCTTGAACTCGGTCAGCGACCACTCGGCGACGTCCCACTTGCTGTCCCCGTCGCCGACACTGACGTGTTCGAACTGGAACACCATTGATAGACCGTCGCCGTCCTCGCCGACGTAGCGTCGTGCGTCTGCGACGGAGGCGCCGGGGGTCTCGCCGACGGTCATGATCTCCCGATCGACGGTGTCGATGGTCTCCGAGATCATCTCGTCGAGGTATTCGTGGACGCGTGGCCCGTTCATGAAGTGTTCGTCCCCCACGAGTCCACCGGTCGGATCGCCGTCCGGGAGTCCCTCGCGCTTCGCGATGAGGTTAATCACGTCCATCCGGAAGCCATCGATACCGCGGTCGAGCCACCAGCGCATCATCTCGTAGATGTCCTCGCGGACGGCGGGGTTGCGCCAGTTGAGGTCGGGCTGTTTCTCGTCGAAGAGATGAAGGTACCAGGCCTCGCGTTCGTCATCGTAGCTCCAGGCCGGTCCGCCGAAGAACGAGTCCCAGTTGTTCGGCGGTTCGTCGGGGTCGCCCTCGCGCCAGTAGTAGTAGTCGTCGTAGGGTTCCTCGCCACGGCGGGACCGCTGGAACCACTCGTGTTCGTCCGAGGTGTGGTTGACGACCAGATCCATAATGAGTCGAATGTCCTGGTCGTGCAGTTCCGCCAGCAACTCCTCCCAATCCTCGAGGTCGCCGTACTGGTCGTCGATGGCGCGGTAATCGCTGATGTCATAGCCGTTGTCCGCCTGTGGAGATTGATAGACGGGGGAGAGCCAGACCGCGTCGACGCCCAAATCGTCGAGGTAGTCGACCTTCTCGACGATACCGGGGATGTCGCCGATGCCGTCACCGTCGCTGTCGTTGAAACTGCGTGGATAGACCTGGTAGACAGTCGCCTCTTTCCACCACGGACGGGGGGCCCTCTCAGTCGTCGAACTCGACGAAGTCCCGGATCGGTGCTGTCTCATTGCTTATTACACGTGTCATGGGGTGCTCACTTAAGGCTGTCCAAAATCTTGAAGTAGTTCTTCTACCAGTAATTTTTTTACCCTGGTGTGTGTCATCTTCAATGATGTCTGGTAACAATGACGGGGCAAAGCGGCGTTCGCCCCTCTCGCGACGGCGGTTCGTGCAAGGTATAGGCGCGGCGGGAATCAGCTCGACACTCGCTGGCTGTGGCGGCAGGGAACAGACAGAGCCAAACTCCCCCACAGATGATGGGGAATCGGACGATCCGGGAACGCCCGATCAGATCGAGAGCGTCTCGCGGACGACGATCCAAGAGTTGGCGTACATCACCAATCAGACCCTGCCGGTGTTGCCGATCCAGGAGAAGCTTGCCCAGTCGTTCCAGGCGACCGACGACTGGAACGTTCCGGCGGCCGACAGCGACAAGATGCAGGTCTACTGGCCGACCAGCTGGCTCCCGCGAACGGGCGACTGGTCGCGCAAAGATGGCGGTGACGAGGATCGGCTGACGTTCGCACAGTGGGCCGTACCCGAGGACTCCCAGTACAACGTCTGGAACGGGAAAAACGACGGCGAGGCACGTCGGGCGATGTTCGACAGGTTCATGCGCAAAAACCTCTCGACCCAGGAATATCACCCGTATCTCATTAGCGACTGGGAGATCGACGGGACGACGATCACGCTGACCGTCCGGGAGGGCCAGACCTGGCACAACGGCGATCCGGTCACCGGCAAGGAAGTGGCCAATCACATCAAGCTCGACCTCTACAACAGCGGTGGAGCCGGCGGCCTGGGGCCGTACATCCTCCCCGAGAAGGACATGAACAAGATCCCCGAGCGCGTCCAGGGGACCGGCGACCGCACCGCCGAGATCGAACTCGGCCAGCCGGTAAACGAGGACATCCTCCTGTCGCTACTGGCCCCGATTCAGCTACGGGCCCACGAGGGGACCTACGGCGAGTTCGTCCAGGCACTGGACGACGCCGAGACCGAGGAGGAACGCTCGAGCGCGCTGGGTGACCTCACTGACTTCACCGATCCCGAACCCGTCGGGAACGGTCCCTGGAAGTGGGAGGACGCCGACACCCAGCGGACGCTCGTCACGAAGTACGAGGATCACCCTGACGCCGACCAGGTCGACTTTCCGGAGATCGAGTACCTCTACAAGCCCAAAAATCAGGGCCGCTGGCAGTCGCTCATCAACGGCGAGACCGACGGCTCGGCGACGCTGTTCATGCCGTCGAACCAGACCAACCGGCTCCCCGATCACATGCAAATCTCGCTTATCTCCCGGCACTGGGGGATGGGCATCGTGTTCAACCACAACAAGGAACCCGTGGACGATCCACGCGTCCGAAAAGCGATCGCCCACGTGATCGACCGCGAGTCGACCGCGAAGAACTCCGGGGCGGGTACTGGCTCGAAGGTCGCGGTGACCTACCCCAGCGGCCTGACCGGGGAGTTCACCGGCAACATCGAGGGCCACTGGCTCGATGGCGTCACCGACGAGTTCGATACCTACGGGCGTAGCGAAAAGCAGACCGAGAAGGCCGCCGAACTGTTGCGCGAGGCCGGCTTCGAAAAGCAGGGAGGCACCTGGCAGAAGGACGGTGAGGCGCTGGAACTCCCGATCTACGGGCCGGCTGGCTTCTCCGACTGGGTCGCGGCTGCCGAGACGATGGTTTCCCACCTTCAGGACTTCGGAATCAAGGCCGAACCGATGATGCAGGACACCTCGACTTACTGGGGCGGCACGTACGTCGAAGGGGACTACAAGCTCGCATTGCAGGGCTGGGCGAACTACGACCAGTCACACCCGTACTTCCACTACGACTGGGTGTTCAACAGCGGCGACGCGACGGACTACTGGAACATGCCCAGCGAGTTCGACGCCCCGATCCTGCACGAACAGGTCCGCGACGGTGAAACGGTCACGCCGACCGACCTGATCTCGGAGCTATCCGCGCCCGAGGAGTGATCACGACCGGTCACTAACGGTTGGGAACGCCCGAGAGATTTCCACCAAAGTCCACCACTGGGCGTCCCGCGGTGGTCACTCAGTGGTCGACTGATACCGGCTTCACCCCGATTTCCGCTACTGAATCAATGATAGCGTTCAACCACTACCGATTTCGCAGCATCACTAGCAATTTGGCAATCTGATCATTCATGAATTACATAATCAAACGCCTCGGCCAAGCCGTCCTCACGGTGTTCGTCGTGGTGTCGTTCAGTTTCGGCCTCATCAGGCTCCTGCCGGGGGGACCGATGGACTACCTGCGCGCCCAGATCATCCAACAGGGTGGCAGCGGCCTCTCTCAGGAGGCCATCAACATGCGGATCGAGGCCCAGACAGGAATTGACGCCAGCGAACCGCTTCACGTCCAGTACGTCGACTACATGTTCGGCCTTGCCCAGGGGGATTTCGGCCAGTCAATCTGGCTCGGCGATCCCGTCGCAAGTATCCTCGGCCCGGCGATCCCCTGGACGGTATTCCTCACGGGAACGGCGCTGTTCCTGGGGTTCATCATCGGGATCACACTGGGCGCGTTCATGGCATACAAGGAGGGATCGCGGTTCGACGTGGGGGCCACCGGCGTCGGCCTGTTCCTGAATTCGACGCCGAACTACGTCGTCGGCCTGTTAGCGCTGACCTTCCTGGGCTACCAGTGGAAACTGTTCCCGACTGGGGGCCGCTACGCCTCCGAACTCAACGAGGGGTTCAACATCCCCTTCCTCCTGAGCGTGATCCACCACGGCGCCTTACCGATTCTGTCGATGGCGCTCGTCGCCTTCGGCGGGTGGGCGCTGAACATGCGGGGCAACTCGATCCGGATCCTCGGGGAAGACTATCTCCGCGTGGCCCGTCTGCGTGGGCTACCCACACGGCGGATCGCGATCCGGTACGTCGCCCGCAACGCAATCCTGCCGATGTACACCGGCCTGATGATCGCTATCGGTGTGTCGTTCGGCGGCGCGATCATCATTGAGAACATCTTCGCTTATCCCGGAGTGGGCTTCTACATGATCCAGTCCATCAACTCGCGGGACTACCCGCTGATGATGGGCGCTTTCATCCTTATCACAGTCGCGATGGTTATCGGCATTACCATTGCCGACCTGACATATGGTTGGCTCGATCCCCGTGCCAGAGGAGGTGGTTCGCGTGAGTCCTACTGACGACCGTCACGACGCACGCGACGATACCGACGACGATCACGAAATCGACGATCCACTCGTCGAGGGCGTCGGCGGCGAGACGACCCTATCGACGGACACAGAGGGGTCGCCGATCACCGGCCACGATCATCGAGGACGGGCCGCGACCGATGGCGGCACGGCCGTTTCGGACTTTGAGCAGACGGCCGAGTTCACGATGAGCAAGAACAAACGGCGTCGCCAGTGGTTCGAGGAGAAACTCCTCGCGCCGGCCCGGATCGCCTGGAGTGACTGGCGTGCGCGTACGGGCCTGCTCGTGGTTGTCTTCTACCTGCTCATGGGGATTCTCGGCCCGCGAATCGTCGCGGCACCGAGCCCGAATCAGGGGCCGCGACTCCTGGGCGCGTTCCGGTCGATCGAACATCCGCTCGGGACGACGGCGAGCGGCGTCGATCTCCTTTCCCAGACCGTCTACGCGACGCCAGCAATGCTACTGATGCTCGCCTCCGGTGCCGTCTTCACGGTCATGCTCGGGACCGTAATCGGGACCGCAAGCGGGTACAAGGGCGGCCGATTCGACAACATCTTGATGACGTTCAACGACATGGCGATGACGATCCCGGGGCTGCCGCTGACGATCGTACTGGCCTCCGCGCTCCAGATTGAGGGGCACCCGATAGTTATCGGTATCCTCATCACCGTCAACGCCTGGGCCGGCCTGGCTAGGGCGATCCGCTCGCAGGTACTGACCCTTCGAGAATCCGAGTACACCGAGGCCTCCCGGATCATGGGGATCGGCACGCCGAAGATCATCGTTGGCGACATCGTTCCCAATCTGATGCCGTACATCACGATGAACTTCGTCCAGCAGGCCCGGGCGGTCATCTTCGGCTCCGTCGGGCTTTATTTCCTGGGCGTGTTGCCCTACACGAGTAACAACTGGGGCGTGATGATGAATGCCGCCGTCAACCGCGCTGGGGCGACCTCGTCGCTAATGGCGTTCCACTGGCTATTGGTGCCCATGCTGACGATCATCGTCCTCGCGCTCGGTCTCACGCTGCTGGCCCAGGGGGCCGACCGCATCTTCAACCCCCGTGTCCGGGCCCGACACGCCGAGACGATCGAGGACGACGGTGACCAGGGCGGCGATACTGGCGACGGTCCCTCGACGACGGACGCATTGGATGACAGCCGAACAAGCGGTGGCGAAGGCGCAATGGGAGGAGTCTAATATGAGTCACGAATCGATATCAATGCCGAGTGAATCGACCGATCCGATCATCGAAGCCCGCAACGTCAGCGTCACGTACGACCTCGAACATCAGGACGCAATGGTCTTAGACGACGTCGACGTCGACCTTCGCCGGGAGGAGGTCCTCGGCGTCGTCGGCGAGTCAGGCTCGGGCAAGTCGATGCTCGCAAACACGATGATGGACGCCGTCCAGAAACCCGGCATCACGACCGGCGAAATCCGCTACTACCCGGAGCCGGATGCCGACCCAGTCCACGTGCTTGACCTCGACGACGACGAGTTGCGATCGCTGCGCTGGGAGGAGATTTCGATGGTGTTCCAGGGTGCGCTGTCGTCGTTCAATCCCACGCTGACGATCGGCGGGCACTTCGAGGAGACGCTGAAGGCCCACGATTACGACGTCGAAGAAGGGATGGAACGCGCCCGGCAACTCCTCTCGGATCTGTACCTCGAACCCGACCGGATTCTCCAGTCCTATTCCCATGAGCTCTCCGGCGGGATGAGCCAGCGGGCCCTGATCGCACTCAGCCTGATCCTCGAACCGAAGGTCCTGCTCATGGACGAGCCGACGGGGGCGCTTGACCTGTTGATGCAGCGATCGATCCTCAGTCTGCTCGAAGACTTAAAGGAGAAATACGACCTCACTCTGCTGTTCATCACACACGACCTGCCCCTCGTGGCGGGGATGGCCGATCGACTGGCGATCCTCTATGCGTTCGAACTGGCCGAGATCGGCCCCAGCGAGCAGGTCGTCAGGGAGTCCAGACATCCATACACGCGAGCGCTGTTGAAGGCGGTCCCGAACCTGGATGCCCCGCTGGAGACGATGCAGCCTATCGGTGGGACGGCTCCAAACCCGGCACACGTCCCGGACGGGTGTCACTACGCCCCGCGGTGTCCGCTCGCGACCGAGGAGTGTTTGGAGGAAGATCCGCCGTGGTACGACGTCGCCGAGGACCAGCAGTCGGCGTGTTTCCACCACGACGAGACCGCCGAAGCGATTCCGTTCGACGTGACGGAGTCGGCACTGGCCGACATGGCGACCGACGCAGAGACCGCTGCCAGTGGGTGGTCCTTCGACGACGACGAGATCGTGATGTCCTTAGACGACGTGTCGGTGCACTTCGAGCAGAACGAAGGCCTGCTCGCCTCGATCCGCGGCGAGTCCCAGCCGGTGCGGGCCGTCGACGACATCTCGCTTGACATCCGTGAGAACGACGTGGTCGCGCTGGTCGGCGAGAGCGGCTGTGGGAAGACGACGCTCGGCAAGACCGTCATCGGCGTCCAGCGACCCACCCACGGCTCGGTCTCCTATCGCGGCCAGGACGTCTGGGACGCCAAGGACGGCCGCGGAGACGTCGACATCCCCCACGGTGAGATCCGGCAGGCCCTCCAAATCATCCACCAGGACCCGGGCGCGGCACTGAATCCGAACAAGAAGGTCCTGACGAGTCTGGAAGCGCCGCTGAAGCGCTGGGAATCCGACATGTCGACCGAGGACCGCCGCGCGCGGATCTTCGGGCTGCTCGATCGCGTCGGGATGCAACCGCCCCAGGACTACGCCCATCGGTTCCCACACCAACTGTCAGGTGGCGAGCAACAGCGGATAGCGCTCGTCCGCGCGCTGTTGATGAACCCGGACGTCATCCTGGCCGACGAGGCCGTTTCGGCCCTTGACGTCTCGCTGCGCGTCGAGACGATGGATCTGCTGCTCCAACTGCAAGAGGAGTTCAACACCTCCTTCGTGTTCATCTCGCACACGCTCTCGAACGCCCGGTACCTGGCCGAGAAGGCCGACGGCCGGATCGGAATCATGTACCTCGGCGAGATCGTCGAGATCGGGCCGCCCGAGGAGGTACTGGGCGATCCCCAGCACCCCTACACGGAAGTGCTCCGCTGGGCGACCGCCGATCTCGACCCCAGCGCCCAGGAGATCAAGGACCCGCCGGTGCGGTCGATCGACATCCCAGACCCGGTCGATCCACCTGCAGGCTGTCGGTTCCACACGCGCTGTCCGGAGGCCCGCGAGGTCTGTACCCGGGAAGCCCCGGATCTGGGCAACGACGAATCCACTCCCGGTGAGCGTGCGGCAGCCTGTTTCCGGACGGATCCCGACCACGCCTACTGGGACAGCGAACCGCTCTCGGATGACCAACCAGTCCCAGTCGAGGTCGAGGACTGAGATGGCTCGAAACGGGGCACGGTCGCGGCAACGTTCGCGGGACTGTCCAGGAACGCCCTGCGATGGCTGCCCCGTGCGGACCTACCGGAACGTTTACGTCACGGCGAGCAAATCGTCGGGCACTACCATGCTTGGGGTGACCGACGCGTGACTGACGTGCGACGGGCGTTCTTCTTCGCGAGTGTCGTGCTGCTGGTCTTCCTGTCGTTCTCGATTCCGACGATCGAGCCAGGAAGCCCGACGTTCGTGATTACCGTCATCTCCGGCGTGATGCTCTCCGTAATGCTCGTCGGCTCGGCGACCCTCATCTACGTCGACTGGGACCCGTTCGAGAAACTCCTCAGTGCCAGGGACTGAGCCGAACGAAGCATAACACACTCAAACTGACCAACCCAAAGAGACACAATGACACGACCATCGATCTCGGACGAACCGGATATCAGAGAAGAACTCGCAGTCTTCGGGTTCTCGGACACGGAGATCGATGCATATCTCGCGATCCTGGCACAGGGCGAGACGACGACCCGAGACGTTTCCGAGGAGGCCGACGTGACCCAGCGGGCAGTCTACAACATCGCCGAGCGACTCGCCAATCGCGGACTGGTCCGGGTCAAAGAGCACGCCTCGCCGACTATGATCAAGGCGGTGCCGCCAGGAGAAGCCATCGCAAACCTCTCGGAGCGCCTCGAATCGATCCAGCCCAGCTTAGAGGAAACGTACACCCAGACGGCGACCGAGTCCCCGGAGATCCAGATCGTCAGGTCCCGTGAGACGGCGATCAAGCGGCTACGCGAGTCGATCGAAGGTGCCGACCAGGAGATCGCGATCGCGATCCCCGAGGACGTCTATCCCGAGATCGAGGCAGATTTGCGGGCTGCCAAAGAGCGGGGCATGTTCGTCCTTCTATTGTTGGTCGAATGTGATGATCCCGACGCCGTCGATCGCGACTACGGGCCCGTCGCCGACGTCGTCCGCTACTGGGACCAGAACCTCCAGTTCCTCTACGTCACCGACGACGACGACGCGATGATCGGCGAGGACACGATCATGGGCGGAACGCACGTCGACGAGCACGCGGTGTACGTCTCGGAGGGGAACCTGGCCGGGTCGATCTTCAGCCTCTTCATCGGGGCGTTTTGGCCGGCGGCCACCGAACTGTACATCACCGACCCCGACCCCCTTCCGGAGACATACGAGTGGTTCCGCGACGCGACGTTGCAGGCGATGTGCACTTGCAAAACGGAGTCGAGTTGCACGCGGAGGTCGACCCGGTCCATGGCGAGCAGCTCTCGGGGACGATCACCGAGGTGAACCAGCAGTTCATCGAACCCCACACGAACACGTTCTCCCTACAGAACAACCTCGTCCTCGATACGGGCCGGGAGACAGTCAGTATCGGCGGTCCCGGATCGTTCCTCGAGGAGTACGAAGCCGAATCGATCACGCTCACCACCGACTCCTGACCATCTGAACAGCGACCAAGAAAGCCAATTCATCGATCATAACAGCAACCGATCCGGAGCCACGAGCATTAGCAACGAGACACGTCCCGGGCTTCGACCCGGTCGCCGACGACAAGGCGGACAGTTACGACGGACATTATTGAAGACAACTGGTGTAGCGACCGCTGGGACAGCCCTCGGAATCAGCACGGGAAGTGCTGCGGATTTCGCTCGTCTTGCAATGGTCAAAGATCTAGATTTCCTCTACAGAGATAGCAAGCAGAGTGCTCCGGGGCTTGACCCCGGAGCAGTTCACTACGCACTGGAGCACTGGGAGCGGCCGTGGGTTCTCCTGATCGATATCGACGCGAAAGAGATTGCCAGGGAACGAGCAGAAGACACGGTCTCGGACGATATGGGCGACCAGTACGACGAAGCGCTCCTCGACACCGCAGGGATCCTCGATTTTGTCCGTCATCGCTCGGGGTTTCAAGCTTCAAACCAAAAATATTACATAACTAAACCTACAAGAGTTGAAAAAGAATGTTCGTGAGTGGTTTTATTGGATGAGAAACCAAGATCTGACACTAGAGGAAAGACATTTTTGAACTATGTCACCCAACAAACTGACGATGGATTCCACGTCCGAACGTCTCCGAAACTACCTCACCGACCAACTCGAAGAGTGTACCGAAGCAGATGTCGAGGAACGACTGGCATTTCTAGCTGGCATCACGGACCACCCAAACGACGATATCGAGTCAGACGTCGACGTGTTTTCGGCACTCGCCAACGAGACGCGATACGAGATACTCCGGGCACTCGACTGTGCAGACGAGGAACTCTGCGTCTGTGAGATCAACGCGGTCAGCGACGCGAGTGAGGCGACGATCAGTCAGTCGCTCTCGCAACTAGTCGACGTCGGTCTCGTTACGCGACGGAAGGACGGACGCTGGCGAACGTATCGGACGACGACGTGGGCGACCGCCCTCCTGGCGACGTTCGACGGTCTGAAGCGGACCGACAGATAGCCGTCGGTAATCGAATCGTCGAACCCGATCGAATCGTTCGAGACGGCCTCTATCCGACGAGGTCGAACGCCGCCGGACACTCACGTCGTTGGGTAGCGCTCCTCGAATTGGACTGCATCGATGTCGAGGTGTGTGGTTGCTGATTCGAGGAACTCCCGCTTCCGCTCGTACCAGCCACCGTCAGGAACGGAAGACCGCGTCACGGAACACTCGAGGACGCCGTCTGTAACGGTGTGCGAGATGTCGTCCCCGAGATCGTACAGCTGTAGGAGTCCCGCCGTCCGGTCGCCCGTCTCGGTGACTCGATCGATCGTCCGGAGTTCGTACTCGAGTGCCGTCCCGGCAAGCGGGTGGTTGAAATCGACCGTCGCAGTCCCGTCCTCGACGGTGTCGACGTAGCCGACCCGATCATTGATTGTCACGCGGTCGTTCTGTTCGACCGATTCGACGGAGAGCAAGTCGATGGGAATCGAACGACGCCGCGTCGGGTCCTGCGCTCCGAACGCGTCCGGTGGGTCGACCGCGACTGTCCGACGCTCGTCCGGACGCATCACCGCGATTGCATCTTCGACGGGGCCAAAGACGTGACCTGCCCCGAGGATCACAATCATTGCGCCCCTCGCGTCGATGTCCGCCAGTCCGGCTTCGGACGCGACGGACGGGTCGGTCGTGTCGACGACGGTGCCCTCATTGGCTATCCGCGCGGTGTATTCGATCTCGACGAACTCGCCACGCTCGAACGTTTCCGTGGTGGAAGACGTATTTTGACTCATTCCGGTGCGACGTTCCGTGCCTTGAAGCTCATCTCGTCTTTGACCTCGCTCTCGCCGAGCCGTCGGATCTTGCCCTTGCCGTACTTGTAGCCGGGGTTGGGATTGGCCGGATCGATATATGCCGGGACAATGTCGTTGTTGATCTGGTCGGGGAACAGCCAGTAGGTGAACGCGACGCCCTCGGGACAGATCTGTCCCTGCGGAGGGTCCTCGGTAACGTAGGCGACGGCGGTAAAGCTCCCTTCGGTGTTCTCGCCGTGCTGATTGTACACGTTCTCGTTGGTAATCTCGACCAGATCGCCCGCCTCGATGCCCCGTTCGGCGGCGTCGTTCGGATGGAGTTCGATGATATTCTGCTTGTATCGCTTCTTGATGTAGTCGAGACGCTGGTGGGTGTACATGTTCTGCCAGAGCCGGTTGACCCGACCGTTCGTCACCCAGATTTCGTTGGCATCCGTGTCAGGGCTGATCTGCTCGTAGACGTCCGAGACCCGGTCCCAGTCGACACGCTGGAAGATCGCCTTCCCCGTGCTGGTGTGGAAGCGGTGCTCGATCTGTCGCTCTGACTCGTCGGGTGCATGGACGCGCGGCGTTCCAGCTAGCTCGTCGTTCTCGTCGACGTACGTCGGCATCTGAACGCCGTCCGTGTCGAGTTCCAGCATTAGCTCCGCGGGCGTCTTCCCCTGGTCCTCTGCGACCTCGTAGATGGCGTGCATGTCGTGTTCGCCACCCTCGAAGTCCCGCGTTATCTCGGTGAATATCTCCTCGGGGCGCTCCCAGTCCATATCCTCGGCACCGAGGCGCTGGCCGAGCAGTTTGAAGATCTCCCAGTCGGCCTTCGCGTTCGACGGTCCCTCCATGAACCCGGCGTAGTGCCGCAGGCGACGTTCGCCGTTCCACCGGTGGTAGTTGCCTCCTTCACCGGCCTCTACTGCGAGCGCCGGCAGCACGATATCGGCGTACTCGGTGGTCGTGTTCGGGTAGATCTCCTGATGGGTAATGATCATGCCGCCGCTCTCGATACGCTCCCGGAACGCGCGTTCGATCTCGTCGATATCGGCACTCTGTGGCTGCGGGCCACTCGTCCGCTCTCGGACGCGGTTTCGCAGGTCTTGCGTCGAGTAGGAATGGCGGAGTGGGTCGTTACCGATGACGTGCCAGTGGGAAATCTCGCCGTCACGCACGCGATGGGTCGCGTTCGGAGGGATCGTCACGTCCGAGACGCGCTCGCCGTCGAACGTCTGCGTCGAGCGTTCCGCGATGACGTCGCCGACGCCCGGCGGCGTCCAGAACCCTTCCTGGTGACCGCCCAGGCGTGTGATGCCGGTCCCCTCTCGACCGACGCTTCCGGTCAGGAGCGGTAGGTTCGCGAACGCGCCGGTGTTCTCGTGGGACCACCCCCAGATGAGCCCCTTCTCGAGCATGAATAGCGTGTTCGTCTCCTCGGCGTCGGGCTGGGCGATGAGTTCGGCCGCCGTCCGGATGTCCTCGGCGGACACCCCCGTCAGTTCGGCCGCGTTCTCGGGGGCGTACTGTGGGTCCTCGAGCAGCTCGAAGTACTCCTCTGGCGTCATTCCGAACTCCTCTTTGTACCAGCCCTCCTCGTCGATCGCCTCGCGGTCGTCCATCAGCCACTCGTCGATGAATCCCTCGTCGTGCCACCCCTGATCGACGATATGTCGGGCGATCGCGTTGAGCAGGACCGGATCGGTCGCCTCGTTGACTTGGAGGAAGAGTCCGCCCTGATTCTCGGCGTAGTTCGCCATGAACGTCCGCCGGGGGTTGATCTGGACGATATCGGCGTCGCCCTGATCAATATACTCCTCGAAGATGACGTCCTGGTTCTCGAAGGGATCGGCCCCGGCGATGACGATGGTGTCCGCCGCCTCGGCGTCCTCGTAGGAGTACGACCACTCCGAGAGTCCGGCGTTGACCATCCCGGGACACTCCGGTGTGAGCGCCGGTCGGTTGTGCCCGCCCCAGTTCGGCGACCCGATGACGTCGAAACATAGCTTCGTCCCGGCGTACGTGTTCTCGACGAACTGGTAGAAGAACATCTTCTGGCCGTAGCCGTTAGGACCGTTCTGCTCGGTCGCGATCTCGGTCGCGCGGGCGAACGCCTCGATCGCGGTGTCCCAGTCGACCGGCGTGAGCGCGCCACCGATCCGGATCTGGGGCTGTTTCAGTCGATCGTCGTAGTCCTGGGAGTACGGGCTGTACAGCGATTCGGCCTGCGTGCCGCCCCGTACCGAGTGTTGCCCCTCGTTGACGACGCTGTCGTCGTCGGGCTTGAACAGAACGTTATACTCCTGGCCGTTCTCCCTGATAACCTGATGCATATGGGGCGATGGCCAGTTCCCGTCCAACCCCTTTGTCGGGAAATCGACCTCTAGCGCGTTCTCGTCCGCTGTGGGGCCACCTTCCTTCCCGACGGGCCATTTGAACACCTCGTACCCACATCCGACGATACAGTACCGGCAGACGCGGGGATAGCGTTCTGCATCTTTCGGCGGAATCGGGACTTCGTTCTCTGGACGTTCACTGGGCATATGATCTGATCCGTCTACTATATCGTTTGGGATAATCTTAAATCTTTATTCAATATAAATTTCGTTTTCCCGTGTCACGCTCAGGATAGGGGGTTATCGCATACCTAATCTATATTAGTGAAGGATACGTTTTCCTATTTACCAAAGTATGGGCTCCAACTCAGAACACGCACTCTCACGACGACGTCTCCTGACTGCTCTCGGATCCGGCACTGGCGTCGCTCTCGCTGGCTGCAACGCACCGTCGGCAGACTCGCCCACGTCGACCCCAAGTGACTCACCACCGGAGTCGCCAACAGGGCGCGCCGCACAGCTAGACAAGTATCCGCGGGTAGAGGTCGGATCGGTTAGCGAGTTAGCCCGGGGAGACGTCTCCACGTTTGCGTATCCACTGAACGGTCAACAGAACTTCCTCACTCGATTGTCAGACCGCGCCTGGGGCGGCGTCGGGTCAGACGACGATATCGTCGCCTACAGTACAACCTGTACGCATATGGGCTGTAGCGTCGGGTCGAACGTTGACCCTGATCGCGCTACTGCGGGGCCGTGTCCGTGTCACTACACGTCGTTTGACCTCTCGAAGAGTGGTCTCACCGTTACCGGTCCGGCGACCACTGACCTCCCACAGATCGAACTCGAAGTAGAAGACGACACGATATACGCTACCGGCGTCGACGGCCTGATGTTCGGGTACCGGAACAACCTCCGAGACGGGGATCCAGTAACCGGCGACGGGAACGGCGACACTACAGAATCACCGGAATCCGGGGAGAACGGAGATGAAGAAGCATTCGATGGGTGGTTCGACGACGTTGATAACTACGACGGAACGGTCACTGACCAGACAGGCCAGAGCGAGCTAACGGTGACGGTCGGGGCCGACGGGAACAGCGGCACATATGCCTACGCACCACCTGCAGTCCGCGTCTCATCGGGAACGACCGTCACATTTGAATGGGCCTCCGATACACACAACATCGTCATCGAATCACAACCCGAAGGCGCAGGCTGGGAGGGACACGAACCGATCGAGAACGAGGGGTTCTCGATGTCACACACCTTCGAGACGGCAGGGACATACACGTACTACTGCGATCCGCATCTGTCGCTGGGGATGAAAGGCGCTGTTGTCGTCGAGTGATCGAACGCCCGTCCGACCGGTATTCAACGCTGGCGTATCCTATTCGGATTCCGTGCCGCTATCCTCGGACTCCTCCGCGTACACGATGTCTTCGACCGCTCGACGACACACCTCGTCGTCTGTTTCGATGTATCGATAGCGGACACCCTCCGCTTCCGTTCTCGTCGCGCGATGTGATCCGTCACAGAACGGGAAGTCCTCAGAAAGGCCACACTGACAGACGGCCACGTCTCCTTTTTCGGGGTCGATGTCCGATTCGTCAAGCTTCTTCGGTTCCATGGCGTCGAGTTCCACTAGCCGGCTCATACTGGAACTTTATCACACGGCAGGTTAGTCGCGACGATCTGCATCGGCTAAAACGTGCGGATCAGAACGAACTTCGAGACGTTGTGTTCAAGCGTGAGACTGCTGATGTTGCGTTCCATTTCGAATAAAAGGCCGGTCTCGGTGGACACGTTCGGAGCGCGCACCCCCGATATCCCTAGATGGGTTATTTTCCTTTCTTAGCGGCCTCCCATACTAACCGACGCAGATCAAGATGCCCGGATCCGTGATAAAGTTCACCGCCCGGTGCGTCTTGAGCGGTTTCTTTGATGAGTTCTTCGACCTCCTGTGGGCTGGCGTCGGGCTGTAACGACCGGACGAGCGCGTATGTACCCGTCACCTGTGGCGCCGACATCGATGTCCCCGCTTTCCAGCCATAGCCCGGCACTACGGTGCCATCGTCGTCTTCTTAAGCGTGTCGGCTTCACCCTCGGGGTCAAGCCCCGAGGCAGTCGCCTTGACCGCCTGTACAACATCCCTCGATGAGGGTGCACGGGCAGTCCACGCACGCTCGGCAGTTCCAGTATCGGAACGCGATCCGGTGCGCGCGCCACGGTCACGCGGGGAGCCCGGCAGTTTATTCTGCTATCACGAGGGGTGGTACCCCTACACAGACTAACAGAGATCACAACGGTGTAGTCACTCGATTAGTCCGAATTAAACGGAATTAAGACCGTGAATCCGAGCGAAAGACGACTGAATCCAGATACAGCGTTTGGACGGTTCATACGGGTTGGCGAGTGAGGTGGCGACATAATGAACACCGAACGTATTGCACTGGTCGCGGTCACGCTGGCGCTCCTCGTCGGTGGTGCCGCGACATTGTTCGCACCGACCATTCTTTCCGGACCGGGTACCGCCCCCGGCCACGCGGAGGCAACGACCACCGCCGTCATCGATGGTGGGCTCACGTCGTTGTTCGGATTCACGCTCTGGGGCGTGACACTCCTTTTTGGAGCAACCGCACTCGTTTGGTTCGTCCTCACGACTGTCGTTGGGGCGGGCTACGAGGCGCCGCCGAACGAATACGGCCTTGACAGCATGCAAGTTCGTATTATGACTGTCGACGCCGCGGGGGTCGTCCAGGAGACCGTCGATTCCCTGCCCGAGGGGCTCGAGGACGTGCACGTGATCGCGGAATCGGCCATCGACGTGACTGGAGCGACAGTCCACGTCGTCCCAGACGACTTCACGTGTCGTGCAGTCCGGAAGGGCCGCGCACAGGAGTGGGCGCGGCAGGCGCTGGACTGTCAGAAAGAGTTCGTGTTGTATCTCGACGAGGACAGCATCGTCGAGTCACTCGACGGGCTCCCGGACGCAGATATCGTCCAGCTCCGCGAGAAACCTCGCCGCACGGGATCGAATCTGAGCTATCTGGCCGATATATACCGGATGGGCGTCCAGTTCGAACAGCGTGCATTCGCGCGACTCTCGATTCCGCTGTTCGCGTGGGGTGGCGGGATCGCTGTTCGCACCGAGGTCGAAGAGAAGACGACATGGGATCGTGAGACGCTGGTCGAGGACACCGCGTTCGTCTGGGCGGCGTTTCAGGAGTTCGACGTGACGTTTGCACTGGCGGATGCGGTCTGCCGGAACGAGGCACCACCCTCGCTGTACGAGATCCTGCAGCAGCGTCGCCGCTGGGCGGCTGGCAACGTGCAGGCATCGGCGATGCTCCCGCTACGGTACGAGGTACTGACGCGGGTGCGGAACTACGCCTGGGCGCTCTCACCGATCGTCACCCTGCTCGTCGTCCCGCTGTCGCTCCTGAGCGTGACGATCGTCTATAGCGGGTTGTTCTTTGTGGCGTCCATGGGACTAGCACTGTGTACGCTCGGCTGGTTCCTTCTGGGTGTCATCTACTACGGTGACAACCACCGTCAGTGGATACTGGCACTCCCGTTGGCGCCGGTGATCACCGTTATCCACTCGATGGGGACGGTCGCAGGTCTCCTCAACCCACCGGAGACGTTCCGCGTGACGACGAAAGTGGGTAGCAAGTGATCTATCACGTCCAGCAGCTGTCTTGATTTTCAGCCAAGCGACGCATCTGCGGACTCGGTTGGCGTCGAGTGTGTTGATATAGCTCCTGATCAAGCACCCGTTACACTCTCACGCTGCGGGACGAACGCCACACGGCCGTAGTGGGCTTCGTGTTCGAGCCGAATCTCAAACCACTCCGTCATCTCTGCCACGAACGCTAGGAAGGAACCGCCCACAGGACGACTGACGGGATATTCGAGGATGCCTGTCGGAGCCTTAGTGGGTGAAGGATCGAATAATTTACCCACCGTATTAGAGATCGAAATATTATAGTCCAGACTATTATAGTCTGGTTCCTAACTTCGGAGCATATATGTATCTCCCACAACGACTGGAGGTATGGACCAGTTCGTTAATCGTATCGATGAACTCGATCGGTTGCAGACCCTCTATGAGAGTGACGCTGCAGAACTCGCAATCATCTATGGGCGCCGCCAGATCGGCAAGAGCGAACTCGTTCGCCAATCGATTGCCGACCGCGACGATGCCGTGTACTATCAGGCAGTCCAAGGAACAGCGACGACACAGCTCAGGCGGTTCGTCGAGGTCGCAGCGACAACCTATCCAGACATCACGGCCGTCAAAGAGGAGTGGGAACCGCTCTTAGCGTACCTCGCCGACAGAGACGCAATCATCGTCATCGACGAATTCCCGTACCTCATCGAATCGAACGAGGGGCTCCCGTCGGTCATTCAACACCTGTGGGATACAGCTATCGACGAGAGTCAGGCGACGCTCGTACTCACAGGCTCTGCAATCGGCATGATCCATACCCACGTCCTCGATGGCGGTGCGCCACTCTACGGCCGGGTGTCCCAGACACCGAATGGCCGCCTCGAACTCACCCAACTGCCGTTTCGCTCCATCCAAGAGTTCGTGCCGACGTACGATCCCGAAGAACGGGTGTTCGTCTATGGCGTCTTCGGCGGCACACCCCGATATCTCAGCCCCCTCGAGCCATCACAGAGCCTCGGAGAGAACATCGTGCGACTGCTGTGCGATCCGGATGGCCCACTCCACGACGAGCCCGAAACCGTCCTCCAGATGGAGCTCACCGAGGTGAACACGTATTTTTCGGTTCTGGAGTCGATGGCCAGCGGGAACCGCAGTCGAA